>Ga0316611_1000004_pt1 | contig 210425 bp, 195 predicted proteins | sample MIS2016202_MG_FD_207675 | JGI IMG/M metagenome (GOLD analysis project Ga0316611, IMG submission 207675) | Microbial mat bacterial communities from Middle Island sinkhole, Lake Huron, Michigan, United States - MIS.2016.202 | ecosystem: Environmental > Aquatic > Freshwater > Lake > Sediment... | reverse complement strand
TGAGACAACGAGTATCCCGGCTAGTGCGCAAGACCTTATCCTTTTCCAAGTCTTTGGAGAATCACATTGGTGCCATTTGGTATTTCATCCATCACTACAACGCATCATTACCTCTTTAGCACTACCCCAGTGGCAAACACCGAATCTCAAAGGGTAAAAAACCGTAATTGGGGCGAAATGGTGGAGGGCGCAATGGGTGGCGAAAAATTTTTGTGCCTCCGGCAGGCTTACGCCAACGCCCCTACAGGGTTGCTTTGGCGCGTTGGGTGGCTAACTGTTGGCGGATCTGTTGGTGGTAATCTTTGGTGATGGGGTAGAAGCGGGTGAGGACAATGCCGAGGCAGAGGATGAGGATGGGGAGGGGGCCAACGACTAAACGAATGGCGAGGAGGGCGGTATCGGGCTGGATGGGGATCGGTTGACTGGGGAGCCGTTCAATGAATCCGGCGATTTGTAGCCCTTGACCGACTAAAAAGACGGCAATGGCTAACCCTAATTTTTGCAACAATACCATAAAGCCATAAAATAAGCCTTCCCGCCGTTGGCCGCTGTGGAGTTCGTCGTATTCAATGACATCGGGAACCATGGACCAGGGAATAAGATAGGCGACGGATACGCCCATCCCGGCTAAGATTGCCAATGCATACATTAATTGGGTTTGACCTGGTTGCAGGAGGGATAGGCCCCCTTGGGCGATGATCCAAATGGCTGTCCCTAGGTAATAGACCTTTTTTTTGCCGAGGTGATTACTGACGGGCCGCCAGACAAATAACATTCCGAGGGCGGTTCCTTGGACGGCGATCGCCACCATCGGGAATGATTCCTCTGGCATCCGCATCCAACTGACGACAAAATAAATCAAGATTGAGGCGGTTAACTGCACGGCTAACCAGGAGCAGAGATAAATGCCAATGATGTAGAGAAAGGGGCGGGTATTGAACACCACTTTTAATTGGCTCAAAATCGGTAGACTGGGCTGGGCAGCGGAGCGCGATCGCGCCTGACTCGCTGCTTCCCCAATCAAATGGGCTTCGGGATGGTTAAAAATCATCGTCAGGCCAAAGGCGATCAACAAAATCCCCAACAATAACCCGGCTAAGGCGTTCCAATTCAACAGTCCCCGGGCGATCGCCACGCTCCCCCCGATCATCCCAAAGGCCCCCACCGTGACTAAGCCATAGCCCAAGTTCCGCCCCCAAATTTTCGGCAAAATTGGATTTGCCCCCCGCTCCCGCATCCGTAGCGCACACCAAAGAATCGCGACTACGGCGATTAAAGAGCAGAGCAATCCTAAGGATTGGAACCGCTGGAGGGGATCATCGGGGTAGAGACTAAACATGATCTGAGCAATCACCAAAGACAGGATGCTGCCGCCGATGGAAAAGGCCATGCGAAAACTATTGAGGGAGGTGCGTTCGTTGTAGTCTTCGGTGAGTTCGGGGGTGAGGGCGGTGTAGGGAAGGTTGACGGCGGTATAAATGAGGTGAAAGAAAATGGCGATCGTGACGTAGTAGGCAAACAGGCCCCATTGATTCGTGGCGGGGTCGGGGCTGAATTGGGGGATTTGCCATTGCAGATAAAAACAAATTCCAAAGGGAATCGCCCCCGCCACCATCCAGGGAATCCGCCGCCCCCACCGGGTACGGGTGCGATCGCTCCAAATTCCCGTCAGGGGATCATTGATCGCATCCCAAATTTTACCGATCGCCAGGACGGAACTGGCTAAACCGGCGGGGAGGCCGGCAACGTTGGTGAAAAAGAAGAGCAGGAAAAAGATCAAGACATTGGCACTCATGGCCGTGCCGAGATCCCCCGCACCGTAGGCGAGCTTGGTGGTAAACGTGAGGCGCTCGTTAACGATGGGGGGATCGGCCGGGGAATCGGGGGATAGGGTCATGGGGTTTGTGGGGGAATGGCGATCGCATCATCACAAATTCAGCGCATGGGGCTGAAATTTGCCATACTTCAATTGAAATTCTGTTCCCCTAGAATATACGGTAGGACTATGGCGGATCTTTATGTGTCTTGGTCGGAGTACCATCTCAAAATTGAACAGTTGGCTGCCCAGATCTACCATTCAGGTTGGGAGTTTAACCAGATTGTTTGCATTGCTAAGGGGGGGTTACGGCTGGGGGATGTCCTGTGCCGCTTGTATAATCGACCCCTGGCCATCCTGATGGCCACTTCCTACAGTGGAGATGGCAATCGCGTCCGGGGAAAAATTCGCTTTTCTGACCATTTGGTGATGACGAGTGAGACGTTGGGCGATCGCATTCTCCTCCTGGATGATTTAGCGGATTCCGGCGTGAGCCTGCGGGAATCTCAGCAATGGCTTATGACCCAATATGGCACAGCCGAGACGGAAATTCGTACCGCTGTCCTCTGGTATAAGGCTTGTTCGGTGTGTAAACCGGATTATTACGTTGATTATCTGGCGGATAACCCTTGGATTCATCAACCCTTTGAATATTACGAAGAGACAACGATTGAGGCGATCGCTGCCCGCCATGGTGCGGCCACACCGGCCCCCTAGGAATGGAGCCAACGGTGCAGGAGCCAACCGAGGATAAACCCTAGACCCCCATAGCGGATGATCTGCCAAAAGGGTTCTTTAAAGCTGCGCCATTGAATGAGGCGACTTTCCAGGTTGAGGGCGATCGCCTCGATCTGCCTTTCAATCTGAACCAGTTCAGTTTTCCAAGCGGGGGGTTTTGTGGTTTTGACCTGTTGTCGTTGGCTTTGCAGTTCGGTCAACGTCGCTTGATCCTGAAGAACTTGGGCAAAACGGTCTTTGAGTTCTTTTAGGGCAGCATCGGCGGCGGCGATCGCCTGTGCAAATTCCTCTTCACCCTCCATAGTTCCCCCCTGATCTGCGTCTCTTTCTATACTGGAGGAGTTCCTCCAGAATTCTCAACCATTTTATGATCCCCGCGTCTTCTCTCAACAATACCCACCATTCCCCCAGCCAAACCCCCTTGGAATTGGCTCAAGCCCTCGCGGCTCAGTTGGCGATCGCCCCCAATGATTGGCATCGTTTAAAGGGCGATCGTCGCGCCCAAGCCCAACAGCAGATCACCGCCGCCCTCGTCTTCCTCCTCAACGACCAACCCCAAGAAGCCCTCACCCATCTTGAGCAGGCTGTCGGCTGGCTCGATCGCTCCCTCAAAGCCCCCCCCTGCCCCACCCACGGCTCCCCCACCCAGATCTCCCTAAAGGATTGAGGGATTTCGCATGGGTATTTTGGCGATTCGGGCCGATGAGCGGGTTAAATCGGTATCTTTCACCGCCGATCTCATTACCGTTGACCTAATGGATGGACGCACGATTAACGTTCCGCTGCTTTGGTATCCAAGACTCTTTAACGCTACACCGGAGCAGCGGGAGGCTTGGCAAATCTGTGGCGGTGGTTATGGCCTCCATTGGGAAGCCCTTGACGAAGACCTCAGCACCGAGGGAATGTTGCGCGACGCACCGGCTCCCCACGGCAGAGCGGACTGAAGTCCGCACTACAAACGGAGTCTGGTTCTTCAGAAAATAGGCTCAATTGGATAGTAGGGGCGAAAAATTTTTCGCCCTCCCGACCTGGGCGGGGGATTGAGGGTGAGGGGTAAAAATCGGCTTAAAAAAAGCGTTAACGCCAAAGGGAGCGTTCACGCTTAACTCGTTTTGAAAGCCTTAATTGGGTTCCTTCTCGGTTCCAATGGACTTGATCAAAAATTTGATACAGCAGGCATAGCCCCCGCCCACCCTCAGAATATTCATCGGGTAGTAAATCCTCCGGATTCGCCGGACAACGGGGATTGACACAAAAACCTTCCCCCTGATCCGTGATCACCCAAGAATACAAATCATCGGCAATGGAAAACTGGACAGAAACCTGCTTGCTGGGATCTAGGCCATTGCCATGTTTAGCCGCATTGACTAACGCCTCTTGGAGACCTAGGCGCAGCTCTGGCTCATATTCTGGAGGAACTTTGGCAAGCAGTAGGTCAAGAATCGGACAAAGGTAGAGCGTTGAAGCGAAGCTCATCGTCTGCCAGTCTTGTTTCCGGGTTGGCAAAGAAATCGCAATCACACGAAATGACCTCCAGCTTTAAAAATACAAATGAATTTGGGCGTTTTACCCCACAGGTTGCCTCGAATAGAGGCGATTCAAGGGTAGGCGAGCAAAAATCCAACGCAGTTTTGAGCAATCATGAGTATAATCTGCCAGAGATAAAAGACTGATGGGTGAAGCGTTTGCCAGTTGTACCCTCACAGTGCAACGACGATGGCAATCATGGTTTTAAATCGTCAGTTTGACTTCACCTTTCAGCCCCTAGTATAACAAAAGTTTTCGAGAAATGGCTAGATCTTACCCATTGACAAATACTCAATAATATGCATTTTTGATGATTGGCTAAAAAAAAGCAGCGTATTTACATACTCTGCTTTTCAATATGAGGATGACTGATGCTTAGGAGTAGGGAGATTTCCCCAGGTGCAAGCTCAAATTTACAGCCGCAAAACCCGCACGATCACGCTAGCTCATCGCTTGGATGATGTAGTCGAAATAGGGAGCGGTGGCTTCCGCATCTTCGGTGCTGAGGACACCGAGGGCGGCATCCTTGAGGCAACGGACGGCTTCCACCATCCCCGCGACAGGCACTTCGAGGGCGTTGTACATTTCCTTGACCCCGATTAAACCGATGCTTTCGATGGGGCCTTTATCTCCGGCTAACACCCCGTAGGTGATCAGCCGCAGATACCAGCCGTAATCTCTCAAGCAGAGAGCCCGTTGCTTCTGGCCGAAGGCGTTGCCGCCGGGGGCGATGAAGTCGGGGCGTTTCCGCCACAGTTCTTTGCTGGCTTTTTCGACAATCTTTTTTTCATTTTCTGCGAGGCTTTCGGCAATGCGAATGCGCTGCATACCCGTTTCTAAAAAGCTGCCAATGCTCCGGAGTTCTCCGCTGCTGGGGTAGCGGAGTTGATCATCGGCTTTGAGAATAACTTGGCTAACTACGCTCATCTTATTGTGATAGATTCAAATACCACCTGTTAGTTTAGCGACAGTTGGCAATTCTCAGGAAGTGAACCCCCTTGGACTGCGGGATTCCGTTGCCTGCCTGTAATATTTTGTAATAAAAACCCTATGTCTGACTCCGCCAACCTGTGGCAACAGGGTCATTTGCTCGATGTTGATGTTGTTGATCTCAGCGATCGCGGCGATGGGGTGGCCCGTTGGGGCGAGCGTGTTATCTTCATCCCCGATACTGTACCGGGCGATCGCCTCCAAGTCCGGCTCACCCACGTTAAACCCCAATACGCCCACGCCAAGCTCGTTGAAATCCTCACCCCTTCCCCCCAACGGATTCGCCCCCGCTGTATTGTGGCGGATAAATGTGGGGGCTGTCAGTGGCAACATATTGACGATGCCACCCAAGGGGAAGCGAAAGTAAATTTGCTCACCCAAGCGCTGCAACGGATTGGCGGTTTTCAGGATTTGGCGATCGCCCCCCTCCTCAGTGGTGATCCCCTGCATTACCGCAACAAAGCCACCTATCCCCTCAGCCGCTCCAGCCATAACCAGGGGGTACAGGCGGGCTATTACCGCAAGGGAACCCATCAGGTGGTGAATTTGAATCAATGCCCCGTGCAGGATCAACGCCTTGATCCCCTCTTGGCAGAGGTGAAGCAGGATATTGCCACCCAAGGCTGGAGCATTTACAACGAAGAACGCCACCAGGGACGGTTACGCCATTTGGCGCTCCGGATTGGCCGCCGCACCGGAGAAATCCTGTTAACGCTGGTGAGTACGGAGATGACGTTAACGAATCTAGAGGAGCAAGCCCAGGCTTGGATGGCCCGCTATCCTGACCTGGTGGGCGTGTGCCTCAACCACAATCCCCAGCGCAATAACATCATTTTTGGTTCCGATACCTATACGATCGCCGGTCGCTCCTATTTGGCGGAACGGTTTGCGGGGTTGACGCTCCATTTGCGGCCCGAAACGTTTTTTCAGGTCAATACGGAGGTGGCGGAGCAGTTGCTCGGCGTGATTGAGCGGCGGTTGCAGTTACAGGGCCATGAGGTGCTGTTGGATGCCTATTGTGGCATTGGTACGTTTACGCTGCCCCTAGCGCGGCAGGTACAGCGGGCCATCGGTGTGGAATCCCAAGCTACGGCCATCACCCAAGCCAAAGCCAATGCCAAGCTGAACAATATTCAGAATGTGCAATTTTATGCCCAAACCGTGGAAAGTTGGGTGTACGACCGAGAAGGGATTGCTGATGTGGTGATTCTTGATCCGCCGCGCAAGGGGTGCGATCGCACCGTCCTCGATAGCTTGATCCGACTCCAACCGGCCCGCATCGTCTATGTGAGTTGCAAACCCAGCACCCTAGCACGGGATCTTCAGCACCTTTGCAGTACCGGGCAATACGAAATTGAGCACATTCAACCGGCGGACTTTTTCCCCCAAACCCCCCATGGGGAGGCGGTGGCCTTCTTAAATCGCGTCACGGCGGAATAGGGCGCGATAAACGGGCTGGCCTTTGCGGAATGTGGCAATTTCCCGCTCCGTGGGAACCGGCAGGGGATTTTCTGCAAGCCAGGGTTCTGAATGGGTGCGGGTAAAGGCGGCGTGAGTGTGGAATTGGTCAGCCATTTCCTGGGCGATCGCCTCCACATCGGACTGCACAAACACCCGCGCCCCCAAGGGCAAAATGGCCGCTAACAATCCCACCAATTCCGGCTGTACGACCCGGCGTTTAGCGTGGCGTTGTTTAAACCAAGGGTCGGGGAATTGAATCGAGACCCATTGAATGGCTTGGGGGGGGAGGGATTGGGCGATCGCCTCCCCATCCCGGTTCACATTGCAGAATAAATAATGCAAATTATCCAAACCCCGCTCATCCCGAATCCGGTTTGCCTCCTCCACCAACGGCTCCCGAATCTCCAAACCCAGGAAATTCCAATCCCCTTGGGTTTCCGCCATCGCCAAGGTAAACCGCCCCCGCGCACAGCCAATATCCAAATGAAGGGGCCGATTCAAATCGCCATAAACCCGCCCCCAATCCGGCAGGGTTACGGGCTGTTGATATTTCTGACTGAGGGGATTAACGTGCTGACGGACGCGGACTCTGGGCATAGTGGGAGAGTGGGAAGTAGGAAGTGGGAAGTAGGGGCGAAAGGTTTAATTTTTGCGCCCGCAAGGGGTAGGGGCGAAAGGTTTCCATTTTGCGTCCCTAACCCGATCAATCGTACCATTGAATCGATAGGCCCCCACTGGCCCCCGAAGACCAACCCAGATCAATCCCTAAAAATTTCACTGCTGATTGCCCAACGGATCCGCAAACGTATTCATTTCACCGCCCCCCACCCGTTGATAGGTTTGCGGCTGATTCCCAGCATTGATCGACTGCTCCCGGCGTTGATTGGTGGGGACTGGCGTTTGTGTCTGGGGTTGAACCGTGGGAACCGTGGGCGTATCGCGGCGGCCTGTAGGGGCGGGCATGGGGACAACCGTCGGGGTTGAGGTGGCATTGCGACTTGTCCGGCTGGGGGGCAACGTGGGGGCCACCGTGCCATCAGGGTTAAGATTCCCCATCGCATTTGTGCCGGGATAATTGCCAGAATTATTTAAGCCCTGATTATTGGGGTTTTCATAGCGAGAGGGAGCCATCTCGCCATTGGGATCGGCTGTTGCTGGATTGGCACTAGGAGAGTTGAGGCGATTGAGGGCATCTTGAAGGGGACTCGTGGGGGGAGGTGCGGGATTATTCGCTTTGAGGGCCTCCTCCAATGCTGAAGGGGTAGGGGTTGCGGAGGTTGCGGGGGTTGGAGTCGCCGTTGCATCCGCAGCATCAGCCGGGGGGGGGCTAAAAAAGGGATTATTGGCATCCTGCCGCACCTCCTCGGCATTTTGGGATTCCATAAACTGATCCAAGAGGCTCGGTTGATCGCTCTCATTCAGGTTTACCGGCTCTTCGCCGCTCCCCGTATAGTCACTGCCCGATCGCCCAAACCAAAAGGACAAATCCCCCGATTCCGCATCCCGCTCCAAATCAGCCCGGCTTAAGTTGGGGTTAAGTTTTAAAATATGCTCAATCCAGGGGTTATCCTCTCGACTTTCTGACAACCAGTTCGGGTTTTGGCTATAGCTCCACAGGGAGCCACTGAGTAACACCGTCACCACCGCCGGGATTACCACAGTGGGCCGCTTGTAGAAGGGGGGGGGCGGGACGTGAACCTCAACGTGAGGGTGATGGGGATGATGGGAAGGGGACTGATGGGGCTGCATGGCCGTAAATTCCAGTTGCACCGATACCTTCAGTTTAGGCCATCCCCAGATTTTCCGCGACGGGCTTTGCGGTACAAGCAAGAAGGTGGGTAGTGGAACGAACGTTTGCCTGGTTGGGCAAAGAAAGACGGTTGAGTAAGGATTTTGAGCGACTGCCGCAAATGAGTGAGTGCTTTATTTATCAAGCCATGACAACGTTGATGCTATGACGACCAGTCGTTTAATCTTTTCTTTACAGATACCTTCTAGATGGTGATACTCAATTAATCTTTGTTGCTTCAGAAATACTAAGCTTGCTTATAACCTTATGTAGCATAAAAATGAGTAAGTTTAATCAACTTTAGTTAGAAACTTAAACCCTGTCTTCAGCCCCAATCCCCACTCCCCCCTATGGTTGCCATTATCTATAGCGATCGCTTCCTCGACCATCTCACCGGCCTCGGCCATCCCGAATGCCCCCAACGCTTAACGGCGATTGTGGATGCGTTGCGGGCTGTGCCTTGGGGCGATCGCCTCACTTGGCATCTCCCCACCCCGCTCACGGAACGCGATCCCCTCCCTTGGATTACTAAAATCCATGATGGGCAATACCTCGAACTGCTCCAACATCTGGCCCGGCGGCCGGGGGGTGGTGCGTTGGATCTCGATACGCCGGTATCACCCGATAGTTATGAGGTGGCGCTGTTGGCGGTGAATGGTTGGCTTGATGGCGTGGATTTTGCGCTTCAGGATCAGCCCGCTTTTGTCGTGGCCCGCCCCCCTGGCCACCATGCCACCGCCCGGATGGGGATGGGGTTTTGTTTGTTGGGGAATGGGGCGATCGCCGCCCATTATGCCCTGAGCAAACCGGGGATTAATCGCGTCGCTATTCTGGATTGGGATGTTCACCACGGCAACGGCACGCAGGATCTGATTGAGAGTCATCCAGCGATTTGCTATTGCTCCCTCCACCAATTCCCCGCCTATCCGGGTACGGGCCGGGCAAGCGATCAAGGCCATCATGGCAACGTGCTCAATATCCCCCTCCCCCCTAACAGCCTCTTTCCTGCCTATCAAACGGCCTTTACTCAGCAGGTGATCCCGTTTTTAAGTCAATTTCAGCCCGATCTGCTGATCGTCAGTGCGGGCTACGATGCCCTCCATGCCGATCCCCTCGCCGCCATCTGTCTCCAACCCGCCGATTTCGCCCAACTCACCCAACAAATCCGCCCCCTAGCCCCCCACCTCTTTTTTGGGTTGGAAGGGGGCTATGATTTACCGGCCTTGGGGGCGGCGGTGGTAGCAACCCTAGGGGTGTTGGTTTGAGCAGGGGCGAAAAACCGGAGGGGCGAAAGATTTTTCGCCCCTACAGGCGTAGGGTGCGTCAGAGCGATTAACCCAGGACGAAAAAGAGAAGCGGAACGGCTGACGCACCATTGACGCACCATTGACGCACCATTTATTGAGCAACCTACGGAATATCGGCAGTGGGGGCATCCTCACAATCCGCCCCGACAATATTGCCATCGGGCATCACCGTCCGACACAAAACCGCATCGGTAAAATCGGCCCCACTCAGCAAAGCATCACGGAAATTAGCATCGGTTAAATCGGCATTGGTGAGATTTGCCCCCCGTAGATCGGTGTGATCAAACCGGGCGGCGGTGAAGTTGGCCCCGTGAAAATCCGTGCTTTGGAGATTCGCCCAGGTGAAATCCACCCCGGCAAAATTTGCGCCTTGGGCATGGCTTTGGGTGAGGGTGGCGCGGTTGAGATTGGCGGCGGTGAGGTCAGCATTGATTAAATCCGTGCGGTGCAGTTGAGCCGCGCTGAAATCTGTGCCTTGGAGTTGAGCCGCAAAAAGCGTTGCATTGTCAAGCGTGGCCCCCTGGAGAGAACTGCCGGTGAGGTGGGTGTAGCGCAGATGGGCGGCGGTGAGGTTGGCCCCGTTGAGGCTAGAGCCGCGCAGATTGGCAAAACTGAGGTTGGCAAAACTGAGATTGGCCCCGTTGAGGACGCTAGTCCGCAGGGAAACCCGCTCCAGGGGGCGGCGGCTGAGGTTGGCGGTGGTGAGGTTGCAGCGATCGCACCTTCGAGTTGTCAGCAATACCTGAATATTCGTATCCAATTCCCGAATCAAAGCCGGGTCTTGCACCGTTGCCCCTAGGGGGAGGCTAATCCCAAGGATCAACCCAGTGATCATCCCTATCCAGCCATGTTTTGCCATCTTTCCCCTCCATCACTGCCTTCCTTCCCACTATATCCTCCCCTTTCTCCTGATAAACCTTCAGAATAAGAATGCCATACTAGAAGAGTATGCAATCCTCAAAAATTATGCCCCATCAGGATAAAGAGTCTGTTCGCGAAGAACTCCAAACCCAGATGCAGATTCTTGGCTTTTTTGTCACTACCTTTTGGGTTCTGGAAATCCTCGACCAATTTATTTTTCAACATCTGATGCGTGGGGGGTTGGATCGCTTCGGCATTGCCCCCCATCACCTGATTGGCTTACGAGGTATTTTCTTCGCCCCCTTTCTCCATGGCGGTTGGGGCCATTTAATCGCCAATACCGTGCCGTTTTTGATCCTCGGTTGGCTGGTGATGGTGCAACAGACGCGAGATTTCTTCACCGTCACCGCTTGGACAATGCTCGTGGCGGGACTGGGAACTTGGTTATTGGGCAGTCCTGGCTCCGTTCACATTGGGGCCAGCAGTTTAATCTATGGCTACTTTGGTTTTCTTCTCTTCCGGGGCTATTTTGAGCGCAATATTCCCTCCATTGCCCTCTCCCTGCTCGTTTTCTTCCTCTATGGCAGCGTGATTTGGGGTGTGCTTCCCGGCCAACCGGGGATTTCTTGGCAGGGGCATCTGTTTGGCTTTATTGGCGGTGTCTTGGCGGCCCGCTCCTTGAGCCGCGCTCGTCAGGATGCCCGCATTTAGGGGTCGAGGGGCAACTCAACGCCCCCAGGCAGTTGCTCATTGGGGGTTTCTAGTTCAGGCAGGGCGGGTACACCGTAGGGATCGAGGGGGGCTAACTCCGGCGCTAAGGGATTGGGTTCCAGGGGTTGTGTGGGATCGAGGGGGGTGGGTTGCGTTTCTGGGATGGCTTGGCCGCCGGGTAACGTGGCGAGGGCGATGCGATCGCCCCCCACTTCCCGCAAAATATCCAATACCTGAATCACCTCATCATAACGAGCCTCCTTCGAGGCATAAAGCACCATCAACCCATCGGGGCGGGTGCGCATATAATTACTCACCGCTTGGGAGAGTTGATTCCGCGTCGAAACCGGGCTTTGCTCCACATAGACCTGGCCAAAATCATCCAAACTGATGATCAGCATATCCTGCATCTGGGCGGCTCCCGTGGAAGCCTTAGGCAGATTCAAACTAATCGCCTGCTGCCGCGAAACCCCCACCGCCGCCAGGATAAAGAACGTCAAAATACAGAAAATCACATCAATCAGAGGGATGATCTCAATCCTGACCTCCTCCTGCTGTTTATGGGTATCCTGCCAAAGGGTGAGGGGATGGGTGGCGGGGGTGGGGGCGCGTTTACGGGATTTTGGCGGTGTGGATGAGGTCATCAGGGTTTGGTTTGGGAATGAAGGGTCTAATTCAATGGCCAATGACAGCTTGCTCATGAATTACAAAAACTTGCTCAAAGTCCCTCTCCCTCTTGGGGAGAGGGATTTAGGGTGAGGGACTGCACTGGATCAATAGCGAACAAGCTGCAATGGCTAATTAAATCTCTAGAATTTTCTTGGGGGTGGGGTTTTTGGCCAGTTCCACATCCGCCCAACGCTGGCGATAGAGTAGCTCTAAATCACTGCCCGCTTTACGAAAAACCCGGATTTGTCCAAAGAGAAAGGCTTGAAACAGGCGGTAAAAGGCAAGGCTGATAATCGCCACCACCAAACCCGCCGCTGTGGAAATCAGCGATTCCCCAATCCCTAGGGTTACGCCGGCCGTCGAAGCCGTCCCCAAGTCACTGATGCTAATCGAACCCAGAGACTTAATCAGGCCCAGCACCGTCCCCAATAGCCCCAGTAAGGGCGAAAGGGCGATCACGGCTTCGAGCACCTTATCTCCCCGCCGCATCATCGCCAGTTCATCATCGGCGGTGGCTTCGAGGGCAAGGTGAAAGACCTCCGGTTCCGGTTCTTGGAGGTTAAGGGGCGTGAAAAAAAAGCGACCCATGGGGTGATCCCGATAGTCCCGCGCCACTTCCACCGCTGCATCCCAGTTGCGATAGGCGGTGTCCATGATGCTCATCAGGATCTGCCGCTCTTGGAGCAGCACCCGTGACCAAAACCAGAGGCGATCAAAAATGGCCCCCATGGCCAGAATCGAGAGGAAGAGGAGGGGCCAGATGGCTACCCCACCTTTATCAATGATGTCTTGAAATGTCACAGTGGTTTATCCCGTTTGCACCGAATAGGAGTAGGCTGATCAAAGGCGATTATACCGAAGGCGATCGCCAACTGTCGAGTAATCGCTGTAACTCACTGAGCTTGACCAAATAGCGGTCTAACCCCTGTTTTTGCAGTTCGAGAAACGCCAAAATTTGATCGACTTGGGCTTCCCGAGTTTCCCGCTCCTTCACCAACCGCTCAAACTCCAATAAAAACCGATTAATATAGTCATTAATTTGTTTTTCCACCACCGCAAAATCTTCCCCCACCTGCTGCTTAATCACCCGCTCCACCACAATCAAACTCCCCCGCGTCTGGGCATCAATTTCGCGCTGAATCGCCTCAATCGTTTGGCGCAGATCAATTTCATAATAGGAGCGGTGATCATCCACTTGAATATCCACCTCATAATCACGACAGAGGGCGGTTTTTTTTTCCCGCGTCCAGCGGCTATAGTTTTCTGTCTGACGTTGCACCTGGGTATCAATGCCTTGGAAGTCAAAAATCAGCATTTGGATGGGGTTAATATTCATCGAAATTTGCAGTGCATCCCCCAAATATTCCGAAAGTTCATCGGAAATTGGCTGAATATTGCGCTGCATCTCATCCACCAATTCCCGCCGAATTTGCGTCCCATAGCGGGAAAGATGATCCTGGGTATTTGTCCACCAATCTTTAATCAGAATCGAGCAAAACCGATTAATATCAGCTTTCACCTGCTCTACTTCTGCCTCACTTTGGCATTGAATTACATAGGGATCTTCTGCATCTTCGACGACAAAATTACGCACCACTTTTTTAAAGGAATCTGCTAGTTTTTGCGGCACTGAAAAATTCAGCGGTTCCGGCTCTGCACTTTCTTCAGTCGGATCTTGGGGTTCAGGACTGGCATAGGGGTTAAAGTCTGAAAAGCGGTATTGCACAAAGAGTTCAAATTCCTGCTGAATCGCCAGTTTTGCACGGGTGGCAAAATCAGTAATTTGCCAACGAAATTGCGCCACTAATTTTTGCTCTTGATCTTCCACTAACCGTTTAACACCGCGAATCTGAACAATGGCGTTTTTCGCCAGCCGTTTATATTCCTCCATTTTTTGCCGCAGGGGTTTGATTTCCATGCTCCAGCCTTGGATTCTGGTGTTGAGGATGTCTTCGACGGCATGGGCGGAGCGATCGAGGCGGGCGGTAATATCTCGCAATAGGTTCCAACCGGAATTACGGACAATATCGGATAAAATTGACCGCTCAATATTGGGGATGAGGCTATCTTTGAGAGCTTGATGGGCAAGTTTTTGCGGGGAAGGGAGGATCAGATCGCCGTTGGGGGTTTCTTGGGCATAACGACCACTAAAAAACCGTTTAAAGTCTTTTAAATGGATATCGGTGGCGGTGTTATTTTGAATTAGTTTGGCGAGTAATCCTTGCCAAGCACTAGCGGGATAAACAATCGGATTATCAATGCCGAATGCTTGCAGACTCCGGCGTAAATCATCAATGACATGGGCAATGGGGCGGTCTTCTTCGGTTTTGCGATCAATTTTATTGAGGATGAAATAAATGGCCCGTTGGCTGCGGTTGAGAAATTCGCCCCGTTCTTGGGTGAGTTGCCGCAGGAGTTCGGAGTTGGTGCTTTCTTTAAAGGAGGAGTAGTCGAGGATGAAGAGGATGACATCACAGTTGCGGAGGGCGGCGAGGGTGGTTTCTCGGAGGTCAAGGGTGTTGAAGGCGGCATCGCGCCATTCGTTGGGGCCGGGGGTATCGACGAGGGTGAAGCCATGGAGGGCGGTGTAGGGGGCGAGGGCGGTGATGGGGTGATAGAGTTCAAAGCGGGTGGTGCGATCGCGGTTCCCCGTGGCGCGGATCCAATGGGTGCGTTGTAAAAATTGTTGACGAATTAGGTGGGAATCCCCCTGAGCGAGGGTGACGGGGTGGCGTTCGTTTTCCCGGTATTCGAGGAGGTAGGGGATTTCTCCAGGGGCGATCGCCTTAATTTCCGTCCGGCACACCGTACAGGATTCCGTTTCTGAAGCAAGAACATCCGCACCAATCAAAGCGTTGAGGAATGTGCTTTTTCCCGCTTTCATTGCCGCAATGACCGCTACTTGGTAGCGTTGCTCCTTCAGCGCCGTCAGGGCTTGTTGAATTTCCCACTCTAAATCCTGGAGGGTCGAGCGATCCTCTGCGGGGGCCACCTGTTTGGCCCGCAGGTTTTGCAAAAACTGTACCAAGAGTGTGCCCAGATTATGCAAACTGTCGTAGGCGGCTTGAAAAGGCTGGGAGGACATTAGCGCAAAGGAAGGGGGCAAGAGTGACCCCATTATAATAATCCTTGCTCTCCTTCAACGGGTGTTTATGGGTTTGCCCTTGGGGTGGAGAAAAGACAGGGGGCGATCGCCCCGCCCCAACGCCCTCCAATGGCGAAAAGTTATCGCCGTAGCCAAGGGGATTAAGTGCTGAAATCTTTAAAACCATGGGGGAGCGGACTTTAGTCCGCACTACGAACTAGGGGAGCGGACTGAGTTGTTCTCATGATTCTGTCTACTGCTATATCTTCGACAGGGGGATAACGACTAAAGTCCTCTCGTCAATCCATGAGATCCAAAAACCAACCCCCTCATTCCCCGTTCCCCATACCCTAAAACGGCAACAACACATCAAACGTCGTCCCCTCTCCCACCGTGGACAATAATTTCAATTCTCCTTGATGCTTCTCCACCACCACCTGATAACTAATAGCCAACCCTAAGCCGGTTCCTTTTCCCACTGGTTTAGTGGTGAAAAAATCATTAAAGATTTTCTGTTGATTTTCAGGGGGAATCCCTGGCCCATTGTCGATAATTTTAATACTAATGCCTTGACCGTCGCGGTACTGCTCCAGATACCGGCTGACAATTTTGATTTCGGGTTGCCAATCCAAATCGGGATTTTCTTCTTTTTTCTCCATTAAGGCATCAATGGCATTGGCGAGCAAATTCATAAACACTTGACTCAGTTGCCCGGAATAACAGGCAATTTCTGGCAAGTTGTCATAGTCTTTATGAATGATAATATCATGCTTAGTTTTATTTTCAAGAATTAATAATGTGCCATCAACGCATTCATGGACATTGATCAACTGTTTTTTCTGATCATCAATGCGGGAGAAATTTCTTAAGCTGGTGACAATATGCACCAAGCGTTCAGAACCTAGTTGAATGCTTTTGAGGATTTTTGGCGCATCTTCGAGGATAAATTCTAAGTCGATTTCATCTTTTAAATCTTTAATTTTTTGGCTCGGATTTTTAAACTCTTCTTCAAAACAGGTAATCAGTTCGAGCAGATTGGTATAGTAATCAGTGAGAAATTCAACGTTACCATTAATCGAGTTCACCGGATTTTTAATCTCATGGGCAACCCCTGCTACCATTCGTCCTAAGCTAACCATTTTTTCGGTCTGCATCCGCTCGGCGTAACTGGTTTGATCGAGGAGTTGGCTGGTCAGTTGATGGATGCGGGATTGGGCGAGGAGCAGTTGATGGACATCGACGAGGTAGTAGGTTCCTCGCTCTTCGGCATGGACTAAGACGGGTTCATAGAGCAATTCGGGCGATCGCTCTAACGACCGTCTCGCGGCTTCAACAATCAGCGTCGTCTCGTTGAAAATATCACAGGGGACTTGGGTAAATTCATAGAGCGATCGCACTGGCCGCTTTAAAAATAACTCCAAAGCATAGGGGCGGCTCATTCGCTCTAAAAACCGGCGGCGGGAAATCATCCCGACAAATTCCGAGTCTGCCATTAAAACAACCCCCGGAAAGAGGGGATTTTGATCAAACAATTTGGCGACATCCATCACCAATTGATGGGCGGCAACTTCCACCTGATAGAGGGAAAGATCCCCCAGGGTTGAATCTAGGGCTAAGGTTTTTGTTTCAATCGCCGCCATCGGGGAAAAGCTGGGTTGAGAAAACAATGGCATGGGAAGAGGAGGGTTAGGGAGATCAAGCTGCATCATGGCCGACTGGGGAATTTCGTGATTCTACTCTATCCTGATTTTTTTATCATTCGTCAGAATTAATACAGTTTTTTTGCAAGTTTAGTGAAGATCATAAAATCCTTAAACCATTCTTAATCCTTTCTTTAATCAGAGTTATCAAATATGCTAGATTGATGGTTAATCGCCGTAATTTTACGGACAACTTAACGACCAACTTTATTGTATCTGTGATGCTCAATGATAATCTGATCAATTGCTGGACTACGCCAGATCATGCTTGGCAATACTTAAACCGTGCTGATGGCATTCCCCACCGCCGGGAGGGGGAGCAGGTTTTGCTCGACCATATCCCGTTAAATGTCGGGCGAGTGTTAGATTTGGGGACGGGGGACGGGCGGCTGTTGGGGCTGTTGAAGGGCGATCGCCCCGCCATGCAGAGCATCGCCCTCGATTTTTCCCCGACGATGTTGGCCCAGGTGAGCGATCGCTTTCAGGCGGATCCCACGGTGACGGTGGTAGCCCATAATTTGGATCAGCCCTTACCGGATTTGGGAAATTTTGGGGCGATCGTCTCCAGCTTTGCCATCCACCACCTCAGCCACGAGCGCAAGCGCAGTCTCTACGAGGAAATTTTCGCCCGGCTCCAACCGGGGGGGATTTTCGCCAACCTTGAACACGTTGCTTCCCCCTCCCCTGCCCTCCATCGCCATTTCATGGAGTCCATCGGCTACGGCGATCAACCGGAAGATCCCGCCAATCAACTCCTTGACCTCCAGACGCAACTCACTTGGTTAACGGACATGGGCTTTGAGGATGTGGATTGTTATTGGAAATGGCTGGAAATGGCCTTGATGATTGGTGTAAAACCCCTTGACAAGGGCCAAAACATTCAGTAAATTAGGTAATTGCGTTCAAGTTCAGTTGCGGAACTGGCGGAATTGGTAGACGCGCTAGATTCAGGTTCTAGTGGGAGTTATCTTGTGCGAGTTCAAGTCTCGCGTTCCGCATTGATTAAAAACCCCCATTGATGACAATGGGGGTTTTTGATGGGGGCAAACAATTTAAATTTGTTGCGAAGTCTGGGGCGAAAAATTTTTGTGCCTCCAGCAGGCTTACGCCAACGCCCCTACGTTGATCCGCAACGGATTCCCGACGAGTTAGACGAGACCGTACATTTTTTGATAAAACTGCTGATATTCCCCTGTGAGCAGCGGTTCCCACCAGTCCCGATGGTCTAAATACCAGCGCACCGTTTCCCGTAGCCCTTCTTCAATGCCGGTGACAGGATTCCAACCCAATTGGATCGACATTTTCCGGGCGTTGATGGCATAGCGGCGATCGTGGCCGAGGCGATCGTCCACATAGGTAATCAAATCCCTTGCGGGTCTAGTGGGGAGATCCACCGCCATATCATCCATCAGTTGGCAAATAATATGCACCAGTTCAATATTGCGGACTTCATTGTTGCCGCCAATGTTGTAGCGTTGGCCACGGTTGCCTTTATGGATTAAAACATCAAGGGCGCGGCAATGATCCTCCACATAGAGCCAATCCCGGATGTGCTTACCATCTCCATAAACGGGGATGGGTTTGCCCATGAGGATATTGATACAGGTGAGGGGGATGAGTTTTTCGGGGAATTGATAGGGGCCGTAGTTATTGGAGCAGTGGCCAATGACAATCGGGATGCCGTAGGTGTGATGGTAAGCCCGGACGAGGTGATCGCTGGCGGCTTTGGAAGCGGAATAGGGGCTATTGGGGGCGTAGGGGGTGGTTTCGGCAAAGGCGGGGTCGCGATCGCCTAAACTGCCGTAAACCTCATCGGTAGAAATATGCAAAAATGCCCATTTTTTGGCGGGGAGGGCGCTAAAATCCGCCTGTTGCCAATAGTGGCGGAAGGCTTCTAGGAGCGTGAATGTGCCCACAACATTGGTTTGAATGAAGGCATCGGGGGCGATGATCGAGCGATCAACGTGGGATTCTGCCGCAAAATGGGCAACGGTGTTGATCGACTCTGTGGCGAGCAGTTCATCCAAAAGGGGGCGATCGCCAATATCTCCCTGGACAAAGCGAAAATTTTCCCCCCCCTCCAGTGCCGCTAGGCTATTCCGGTTTCCCGCATAGGTAAGGGCATCGAGTACCACAAGACGATCTTGGGGATGGGTTTTCGCCCAATGGTGGACGAAGTTACTGCCAATAAAGCCCGCCCCTCCCGTAACCAGAAGACGACGTGGCCCACGCACCTGTGGGGATGAAGGGGTGGAAGTCATGAAGATCGATACAATATATGGTTAATACTGGTTAAATTATGGCACAGTTCCCGTCCCCAACCATGGCCAAGATCAATGGCAAAACAAAACTTCTCGGTGTGATCGGCCATCCCGTGGAGCATTCCCGCTCTCCGGCGATGCACAATGCGGCGATCGCCCAACTACACCGCAATTTCGTCTATCTCCCTTTTCCCATCGCTCCGGCGGATTTAGCAACGGGTTTGGAAGGTCTTGCGGCCTTGGGGGTGGTGGGGTTTAGCGTCACGATTCCCCACAAGCAGACGATTATCCCCTTGCTCCAGGAAATCACCCCCATTGCCCAGCAAATTGGCGCGGTCAATACGGTGTGGCGCGTCGATCAGGCTTGGCATGGCACGAATACCGATGCCGCCGGGTTTATCGCCCCTTTGCAAGCCCTCGATTGGGATTGGTCGGCGGTGGCTCCGGTGGTGTTGGGCAATGGTGGAGCTTGCCGGGCGGTGGTGGCGGGCTGTGCTGAATTGGGTTGTCCGGAGATTCATGTGGTGGGGCGGGATGCGGAGCGGGTGGCGCGGTTCCATGCCAGTTGGCAGACGACGAGTTTAGGCGATCGCCTCCAGGTCTATACCTGGGATGCCCTGCCCCGCCTGATCCCCGAAACTCAATTATTAATCAACACGACCCCCATCGGCATGGAGCCTCACACCGAGGATTCCCCGGTTCCCTTGGAATTATTGGCCACGTTGCCCCCAGGGGCGATCGCCTACGATCTAATCTACACCCCCCGCCCCAGTCGCTTTTTACAACTGGCCCAAAGTCAGGGGGTGATGACCATCGATGGCACAGAAATGTTAGTCCAACAGGGGGCGATCGCCCTTACCCGCTGGCTAGGGGAGCCGGCCCCCGTCGAGGCGATGCGCCAAGCCCTGTTTAAATCCCTCTAAATTGATCCCGTTCGTAGGGGCGTTGGCGTAAGCCTGCCGGAGGCACAAAAATTTTTCGCCCCCAATCCGGGCTTAAGCGAATGCGCTTACTGAAGAGTTATTCCATCGTGCCTTGACTCCCAGGGATTAATAATTTCGATGGGGGCAAATTGAAAATCTTTGATATTACGGGTGACAAGAGCTTGTTCATGCTCTATTGCTGTTGCAACGAGCAAACTATCAATCATGGGCAGGGGTTGACCTTGGGATTCAGATTGACCACCAAGGGCCGCCCAAGTATCTAAGATTTCTGATGTTATTGGCAAAATTCGACCCGTAAATCGTTGTTTAACTTTATCGAGCCATTGGTTAAGTTTTTGGCTTCGGGTGGGTTGTTGTTTTTCAATCCGAATAATCCCTTTTTTGAGTTCGGCAATGGTTAAAATACTCAAAAATAGATAATTTTCTGCTTGTTGATCAAGCCATTGAATGACTTGAATATTTGGCTGCTTTTTGACGTATTCGGAAAGAACACAAGTATCTAACAGGTAGTTTTTCATAGAGCAATTGCTCGGCCAATATCTTGTACTCGATTGAAGATGTCTTCATCAGTATTAAGTTCAGGGAAGAGTAGAAACTGAGACAGAGGGCTTTTTTGTTTTTCTTCTTTGGCAAGTTCGTTAGCAATAACCTGGAGCAAGTAAATTTTGTCGTTGTGGTTGAGCTTTTTGATGGTGGGAATGAGTTCATCAAGGGTCATCATTTTATTCTCCTAAATGTGCGTATTGTTCATTAATTCCAGAGCCGGTATAGAGAGGAGTCCAGCCTTCGGTGGTGGAAAAAATGCGGATTGCTTTGACATTGGGAATTTCCCCCGCGTCAAACCAATGTTTTGTCCCTTGGGGAACCGAAATAAAATCCCCCGCACAACAGCGAATATTAAACACCGGCTCACCCTCAAGATTGAACCAAAATAAGCCCTCCCCCTCCACAAAAAAGCGAATTTCATCCTCAGCATGGGTATGTTCAGCGAGGAATTTAGCGCGAATGGCGGGGTAGTTTTCGATGGCGGGGTGGATATTGACCACATCCGCCGTTAGATAGCCATGGGTGGCCATGTAGGCGTTGACCGGTTCGGCATAGGCGGCCAAAATTTCCGCCGGTTCAGCATCGGGGGTTAATTGGGCTGGGGTTGGCCACTGCTCAAAAAGGATGCCATGGCTGTTGAGAAAGGCTTGGATGGCGGCGGGAGCGGTGAGGGTTTCTTGGCTGGCGGTTTTAAAAACGGTGGTCATGGATGCTGGATGTGGAGGAGTGCGAGTTCACATTCTAGCAAAAACTCCCACACTTCTAAATGGCGTTTAGCTTCGGCAATGGTATCCCCCCAGGCATAGAGGCCATGGCGGGCAATGAGGAAACCAAAGTTTTTTAAAGATTCGGGGTGGAGGCGATCGCACAGTTCCCCCATATCTTGACTGTTGGGAACAATGGGCAGTTTCACTGTACAATCATGGGTATTATAGCCGCGAATCCCCTTGATCACTTCATAATCTGCAAAGGCGATCGCTCCTTGGTTGACATACAACCCTGATAGGATCGTCGCGGGGACAGAATGACTATGTAAAATACATTGGGTTGTGGAAAATTGGGCGTATAAAAAGCAATGAATGTGGGTTTCTGCGGAAGGTTGACAATGGGCAAATTCTGGGAGGGGCAACCCTTTGGCATCAACTTTTAGCCAATCTTGGGCAGTAAATTGGGATTTATCCACACCACTACGGGAAATGATGATTTCCCCCCCTGGATTGCGCCAAGAGTAGTTAGTAGAGGTGGCGGGGGCTTTGCCTTGGTGGTAGAAGGTTTGGATCAGGTCAGCGAGGGCTTGATTTTGCTGGAGTTCATCCATGGCGTTTTGAGGGTTACGTTTGGCAGTTTTAGAATGTAATTTAGCATTAAATCTTTACCGGTCAAGGGGGCAAGTCAATGTATTTCTCCTGATTGAATCATTGCAAAATGAATCACCCCCTGACTTAAACGAATGCCTGATTTTTGCATCCGTTGAATTGCGGTTGCCATTGAATCGAGTTGACCATTTTGTTTGGCTTTGAGCAGTAACCCGATACTTCCTGTTAGTTGTAATTGACTGAGGCGGGCAACTCGTCGCCCTGTTTTTTCATCAATACAAACTGTTTCAACTTGACGATTGAGCGCAGTTTGAATAACGGAAGCCTCACCCCGATCTAATGTATTTAGAAGATAAGGTGCAATTTTGATCGGCTCAGATTGTACCTCTAACCAAGAGGCTCGATTAAATGCTTCAGTTCCCAAGCGATCGCGCCCACCAGAACGGATTTCTTGGGCAACTTCGTAGGGAACAATAGTCTGTAAGTTGAGTTTTTCGAGGATGGTAAGTTCACCTGTTGCCGCAACAATGGCAATGAGCGGTGAGGTGTTGATCACAATGGTTTTGCGGATAGTTTTAGGCATTGTTGAAGTCGGTACTCAATTCGTCTTCATCGAGATCAATGATTGCAACGCCATAATCAGCAAGTTTTAGCAAGAATGTGACGCGATCGCAGGGAATTAAACTAGCAGCTAAACCGGAGGATAATCGCCCCAATTCAAAGAGTTTAACGGCCATTGCCCAACGTGCTTCTTCTTCAAAGCGATCGCGGTTGATTTGGAGGGCATCGGGGAGGGTGTCTTGGTAGGTGATGGTGAAACTGTTCATGATGGCAATGAATAGGATGACACTAAATCATTTTTCACGAGTCGATAGATATAATTTCAAAACTATCGCGGTTATGGATACGGTAAAATAGAAAATCAGAATCTAGCGTTAGAATTTGATGATTTCCTGTTTCTTCAGCAACCAGTACAAGGGTTGCATCAGCAAAATCCATGGGGCGATCGCGATATTGTTCCATCAGTGTAAGCAAACGGGCGATCTGTTGTTCTGAATCAATGGCATAGGCAATCAGTCCACCATTAATCAGGAGTTTACCCAGTTGGTTTTGCATTGTCCAACCGCCCAATCGATAGGTAAGATACATCGTTTCAGTTAGGCAAGCCCAAGTGGTCAGTAAGGGGCAGGCGTAACGGCTAATAATTTGGCGGTAGGCATGGTGTTGGGGTTGCTGATGATCAACCATTGTGATCAGAACTCCAGTATCACAAAGAATCACAAGTTTAGTCCTTGGGCGCGATATTTTTCAACGAGGTGGTCGGTATAGCTGGGGGGTTCGCTGGTTGGGTTGATGGGGGGGCGATCGCGGGGGAGTTGCTGGACTTCAGCAAACCAATTTGCCCACAGGTCGCGATAATCCCGTGGGGCGGGGAGAGAGCGAATCACGGTTAGAATTTGGGCTAATGATTCGGGTGGGAGGCGATCGAGTTCGCGATCAATTTGTTGGCGGATGGTGGTGAGATTTTCCATGATGATGATTGGGTGAAATGGATGGGATAAAACTACAACCGGGAGCGGATCGCGTCACCCAGGGGATGCTGACGCAGGCGGGTGTTGGGGAGGCTGGTTACTCTGGATCGGGATCTGATTTCACCAACCCTAACCAAACGCACAATGTTTCTTCAATTGCTGTGAGTTGTTCGGGCTGTAGTATGCCTAATTTTCTCAGCAGTTTTGCATGGGGAATGGTGATCAGATTTTGCACATCAAACACCCCCGGTTTTAGAAATTTTGTGTGAATTTCGACTTCAAATCGTGAACCTCTGGTGCTGGTTGTATGAGGGATTAAGGTTGCTAAGGCGCGATCGCGCCTTAGCACGGGAATGCTAATCACTAGACAAGGGCGAACCTTGGCGACATAGCCTAAATCAACGAGCCACACTTCGCCGCGATGGGGATTACTCATCGTTTGCTTCTTGGGCTTCTAGGGTGAGAAATATTGCTTCGGCATTGAGCAATAAGTCTTCGTCGGTTAAGGGGGGCAAGTCAAAGTTAATTAACCGCTTTAAAATTTCTGCCCCAATCACGCATTGTTCTTGATTGGGTAATTGATCAAATTGATGCAAAATGGTTTGGGCAGAGGGATTCATGGGCATAAAACTAGGGTAATGGGAAAAGGTAGGGGCGTGAGATTAACTCAATTTTAGCGTTAGGGGTGGGGCTACAATCGGGAGCGGATCGCGTCGCTGAGGGGGTGGGAGCGGAGGCGGGTGTCGGGGAGGCCGGCGGCGAGGGCGGTGCGGTAGAAGTCGAGGACGTTATCTAAAACGGTTTGAGTATTGGGATGATCTGCGCCTAGACCATTCCAGAAAATTTCTACCGCTTCAAGGTAGAGGGGTTCGGCTTCCCCATACTTCCCTTGCGACTCGTATAAAAACGCCAGGTTGTTGAGGTCGCGGGCTAAGTCGGGATGGTTGGGGGGGAGGCTGGCGCGATCAATCGCCACGGCTTCAAGGTAGAGGGGTTCGGCTTCCCCATACTTCCCTTGCGACTCGTATAACCCCGCCAGGTTGTTGAGGTGGGTGGCTAAGTCGGGATGGTTGGGGGGGAGGTTGGCGCGAGCGATCGCCAAGGCTTCAAGGTAGAGGGGTTCGGCTTCCCCATACTTCCCTTGCGACTTGTATAACCCCGCCAGGTTGTTGAGGTCGGTGGCTAAGTCGGGATGGTTGGGGGGGAGGCTGGCGCGATCGATCGCCAAGGCTTCAAGGTAGAGGGGTTCGGCTTCCCCATTCTTCCCTTGCGACTCGTATAACCCCGCCAGGTTGTTGAGGTGGGTGGCTAAGTCGGGATGGTTGGGGGGGAGGTTGGCGCGATCAATCGCCAAGGCTTCAAGGAAGAGGGGTTCGGCTTCCCCATTTTTCCCTTGCGACTTGTATAACAACGCCAGGTTGTTGAGGCTGGTTGCCGTGTCGGGGTGTTGATTCCCCAGGCGTGCCCGTGCCACCTCCACACATTGCACCTTCCAAGGTTCCGCCGCTGTGTACAACCCCTGCCCTTGGTAATACCAAGTAATGCGGGTTAACGGATCAATCACCTCCTCATCCGCCACCCAGGGCAACAACACCGCCGCCACCTCCTCCAAATGGGGAATCCAGGGGGCATAGTCCCGCGCCTGCTCCATCGTGAAACGTTGCTCAATCCGTTTCCCCTGAGCCACGATCGCCCCCGCCACTTCCCGCCGTAACCCATCCCCATCCTCCGGCAACCGCCCCCGCACAAACTGCCGCACCAAAGGATGAAACCGCACCCGATCCGCCGCCTCCCGCTCCAAAAGATTCAAATTCACCAACCCCTTCAGCGGTTCCCGCCATTCCCCCTGTTCCGCCGCCGTCAACGGAATCGGAGCCGCCCCATATAGCCCCAAACGCAACGCCAACCCCTGCGCCGCCGCCGTCGCCCGCCCCCAACTCAACGCCAACGCCGCCTCAATCCCGTGGGGATAGCCCATCTCTTCCGGCTTCTCAGCCAAAGATTCATGGGTGAAATGCAACTCCTTCAGATAATCCGCAATCGTTAAAAACTCATCCATCGCCAAATATCGCGCCGCCAACTCCAACCCCAACGGCAACCCCTCAAACCACCGTAACAACCGCTCCACCGCCTCCGGTTCCGCCTCCAATCGCGCCGCCCCCTCCAGATAACTGGCCAACAACTCCCGCGCCGCCTCATCCGAAAGCTGATCCAACGGATACTTCTTCACCCCCGACCATTCCTCCCGCGTCGTCCACAACACCCGAAACCTCCCCCCCGGCCCGAACAACTTTAACCCCTCCCCATCCCGCACCCGCACCACATCATCCAACACCACCAACACCGCCCCCGGCCGCCGCCAATGCTGCCAACAATAGGCCACCCGCTGGCCCAAATCCGTTAACCCCTCCGGCATCTCTGCATTAAACTCCGTCTGATAAAACAGCACCAACTGCTCCCCCGGATTCCCCGCCGCCAAATCCAACCACACCACCCCACCGGGAAACGCCCCCGCCTCATATTGCTGGTTTGCCCACTGCCAAGCCAACTCCGTTTTACCCAATCCCCCCATCCCCGACACCGCCGCCGCAATGGCCACCGTCTCACAATCCGCCACCAACGCCGTTAACTCCCTCATCGCCACATCCCGCCCGACGAACTTGGGGACGGTGCGACGATAGAGGGGGAGGTTGGTGGGAGTGGGAAGTGGGGAGTGGGAAGTAGGAAGTGGGGTTTTGTTGATTTCGGCAATGATTGCAGTACGGGTTTTTTCGTGTTCTTCTTCTACTTTGTCGCGGGTTTTTTCCCCCTGCTCAATCACCACCCCCTCTAACCGTTGCAAATCTGCCGTCAACTGCTGCACCAACGCTTGAGAAAGCGAAGGCGTAGCCGCTCGCCATTCCGTCAACTGTTTCGCCAAATCCTGCTGACCCGCCGTTAAATTCCCCAACAGATCAAACACCATCCCCGCAAACGCCTCTTTCCCCTCCCGAAAATCCCGCTTCAACTCCTCCCGAATCGCCTTCGGGAATTCCTCATGTAACGCTTTCGCCACAACATCCACCAAACCCTGATCCAACGCCCCCAAGGGATACAACCCACCGGCACGCCACCGCCGCACTCGCCCCCGTAACGATTGACGCAACCACCGCCGCGCCCCCGGCCGTAACGCCTCAATCACTAACCGCCATTCTTCCCAACGCTCCAAAGCCCGCATCTGGTCAAACTTGGCCGCATCCGTTGCAAAGTAATTCGCCGCTAATTTTTCCTCAAATAACCCCTCTGGGGCCTGATTCCCTAGGGTTTCCTTAAAAATGGTTGGCCAGTTATGACGGGCATTGTCAGCCAATGCATCAAGAGCCAGGCGCGATCGCCCCTCATGGTTTTTCGCCACCTCCCTAATCACAATGGCGATCGCCCCTCCCACCGCCCGCATTAAATGCCCATTCCGCAAATCCGGATCACCCAATCGGGCATCAATCGCCCCCAAATCATTGGCAAACAGCCCCGCCGCCACCCCCGCGAGAGCAGTTCCTGCTGTCCCTGCGATTAACAGGGGAATCGCGGGGGCCGCACTCGCAGCGGCGATCGCACTCACCGCCGTCCCCACCACCACCGCCGCCCCAAACGTCCCCAACCGACAAGCCAACGTTGAATCCATCATGATCCCTGTGCCACGATTCCCCCCATTTTAGCCAGAAAAGAGCGATCGCCCCTATCACCAGAGGGTGCAAGCGTTGCGCCCTTACAGCCCAACCCTCGTAGGAGCGCAATGATTGACTGCCAATTAGAGCAAAGTAACAAAAAAACAAGGCCCATGAGTAGGCAATTTTGATCAAGTATTCTTCAGCGTTGATGGATAAACTTGATGATTGGGATCCCACCAAACAATGTAGAAAATACCTCGGTCTAAAATTCCCCACAGTCTTTTTTTACTCGATAGGCGAATTGACCAGAGTTTATCCTGATCATCCATGCCAATTTCTAATAATCTCGTCCGAGCCTTCGAGCTAAGGCTGGCCACATCACAACTATGATTTTGTTTTTTGGCATCCAAAAAAATCGCGCTCCAAGTCATTGTTTCAAAATTACACAGCACATCACGGATTACTTGTAAATCCTCAACCGTTGCTTGATTCCAGCCAAAATCTCCACCACAATCCATCCGGGAAAAAGCCCAACAAGCTTTATGCTGTGCATAAACATCTGGATCAATGGCCTGCCTGGGTACTTTTACGGGTTGAGGGTTGCTTTTAGCTTTCGGCTGCTTTTTCTTGTCTCTCGCCATTGCCTAAAGCCCATCATAATATTCAGCCATGGCAGCTAAAGAAATTTCTTGCTTTCCTCTTTCACCGGATTTAAGCCCCTCCCTTGCATCAACCCAAGGTGACTCAGAATGAGTTAAATCACTCAACCATTGTGAGGTGTGATCAGCATAAAAATCAAGAACCTTATCAATGGTATCTTTTTCATTGTCGCTTAGATTTTCGGTATTCCCACCATCGATCGCCTTGACTTTAAACTGACCCCGATGCTTTTCGTAAAGGGCAGGCACAACCGGCCCATTAGCCCATGCTTGAATGGGTTCAGTAAATAATGGCGACTCATCCCAAACCAAGCTCCAAGCTTGTGCGTAATACACCAACTTCTGAAGCTTCATCGCGGTCATTTCGCCCTGTTTCTCTAAAATGTAGCAAGCAACATCAAAAACGTTAGCCATGTTTTTTAAAAGTTCGCACATTCGTACTGTTAATTATAGCACGCGCCGCTTTGATGAAAAAAAGAGCGATCGCGCCCCTATCACCAGAGGGCGCAAGCGTTGCGCCCCTACAGCCCCATTCTCATCGAAGCGCAACGTTTGCCCCCCCCCTTGACCCATCCTCTACAATGGCGAAGATCAAGCCCTTTCCCCCCTGAACAATCGTGAGCCATTGGTTCAACCCCCTCGAAACCGCCTTCAGTGAGGTACTCGCTCACCTCACCACTTGGCTGTTTTTCCCCATCTTTGGCCTCCCCGCCATTGTCCTTTGGTCGATCGCCGGAACCGTCATCCTCAGTTTAAGGTTGCGGTTCGTCAATCTGCGCTGCTTACCCGAAGCCGTCACCCTCTTACGCATCCATAACCAATCCCCCCAAGGCGTGAGTTCCTTCCAAGCCTTCACCACCGCATTATCAGGGACAGTGGGATTGGGGAATATTGCCGGGGTGGCGATCGCCATCAGCGTGGGCGGCCCCGGAGCCTGCCTCTGGATGACTGTCGCGGGGTTGCTCACCATGAATACCCGGCTGATTGAATGCACCCTTGGACGCACCTATCGCGAAACCCACGAGGATGGCACCGTTTCCGGCGGCCCGATGTATTACCTGCGCCATGGCCTCGCCGCCCAGGGGAAAAAGCGCTGGGGCAAGATTTTAGCCGCTGGCTTTGCCCTCTGTTGTATTGGCGCATCCCTAGGGTCTAGCGGGATGTTCCAGGCCGGGCAATCCTATCGCGCCCTTGCCCATGTTCTCCCCGACCTCGCCCCCGCCCACTATGGCCTAGGGTTAGCCCTAGCCGTTGGCTTGGTGACTTGGGGGGGGATTCACCGCATTGGCCAGGTGACGGCTTGGCTCGTGCCGGTGATGTGTGGCCTCTATGTGGGGGCGGCCTTGGTGATTGTCGTTAGCCATGGCCAGGAATTGCCAGGGGCGATCGCCCTGATTTGGCACGACGCTTGGAACCCCAAAGCGGGCCTAGGGGGAGCCGTGGGGATGATGGTGTTAGGGTTTCAACGGGCCGCCTTTTCCAATGAGGGCAATATCGGCACAGCGGCGATCGCCCATGCCGCCACAGAAGGGACAACGCCGGTACAGGAGGGGATTATTGCTACATTGGAGCCGCTGGTGGATACCGTCGTGATTTGCAACCTCACCGCCTTGGTGATTATCCTCACCGGAGCCTATCAAGCCCCCGAATATGCCCAGTTTGCCGGAGCAGAGTTGACGAGTGCAGCCTTTGGGCAGGCGATCGCTTGGTTTCCTTGGATCTTGGCGATCGCCACCCTCTGCTTTGCTTTTTCCACAATCCTCGCCTGGGGCTACTACGGCCAACAGGCTTGGGGCTATCTCTTCGGCCAACGCCATCGCGGCCTCTACCACAGTTTGCAACTCAGCCTCGTCTTCGTGGGTACGGTGATTCGCCCGGAATTGGTGGTACAGATCAGCGATCTCGCCCTCCTGCTGATGGCGGTTCCCAACCTTTGCGGCCTCTATAGCCTGACAGGGGAAGTCCGCAGCGAACTCCAAGCACACTTTAGCCCAGGGACATTTTCCCCCGACCGGATGCAACCCAAACAACGCTCTGGACAGGGGTCGAACCTGTAACCGAACGCTTAGAAGGCGTTTGCTCTATCCTTTGAGCTACCAGAGCAAGCTAAAACACCCAACGGCGAGATGGGTTAGGGTTTATTGTAACGGCAAGGGGGGCGATCGCACCAGTGGCCGGGGGGGTGAAAATTGGGGGGGCGAAAAATTTTTGTGCCTCCGGCAGGCCTACGCCAACGCCCCTACGGAGGGAAAGAAACCTTCTATCCTGGGAATTGTTGCTACTCCCTCGCTCCCATGCCCAAATGGTTCAACACTGCCGGCCCCTGCAAAGCCGACATCCACTATATGCTCTCCCCCACAGCACGACTTCCTGAAGTTGTACAAATGATTGAGCAAGAGAGCTACTTTGTCCTCCATGCCCCCCGACAAGTGGGCAAAACCACCGCCATGATCGCCCTTGGTCAAGAACTCACCGCCAGCGGAGCCTATACCGCCGTCATGGTCTCCGCTGAAGTGGGGGCCGCCTTCCCTAATAATGTGGGTAAAGCTGAGGATGCCATGCTAGGGGTGTGGCGATCGGCTTGCGAGGCGCGATTACCAACGGTATTATTGCCGCCCCCTTGGCCCAAAGCCAAACCCGGTGAACAGATTAGCGCGGCCTTGAAGGCTTGGGCTAACGCCTCCCCTCGGCCCCTGGTGCTATTCATTGATGAAATTGATGCCCTCCAAAATGAGGTCTTAATTAGCGTTTTGCGCCAAATCCGCGACGGCTACCCCAATCGTCCCCAAGAGTTCCCCCAATCCATCGCCCTGATCGGGTTGCGGGATGTGCGGGATTATAAAGTGGCATCAGGGGGGAGTGAAAGACTGGGAACCTCTAGCCCGTTTAATATCAAGGTGCGATCCATTACGATGCGAGATTTCACCTTTGCAGAAATGGTAGAACTCTATCAACAACATACCCAGAGAACTGAGCAAGCATTTACACCAGAAGCCCTCAATTATGCCTATGAACTCACCAATGGGCAGCCCTGGCTTGTCAATGCCTTGGTTAAGGTGATTATTGAAGACATTAAGGTTATTGAAACTATTAATTTTGAACATTTTCATCAAGCTAAAGAAATTCTCATTGAGCGTAATGATACCCATCTCGATAGTTTAGCGGAACGGTTGAAAGAAAATCGAATTCGCCAAATTTTAGAGCCGATGTTAGCCGGGGAAGATTTGGGCGAGATTTCTGCAAATGATCGTCAATTTGCGGTGGATTTAGGGTTAGTCCGTCGCCATCCTGCTGGGGGGTTAGTGATTGCGAATCCCATCTATCGGGAAGTGATGCCCCGAATGTTAGCCGGAGGCCCTAGGGATAGTTTGCCTTTGATCGCCCCCACCTGGTTAGATGAAAAAGGCCGGTTAATTCCCGAAGCATTATTAACAGCATTTTTAAAATTCTGGCGACAACATGGCCAGCCCTTATTGAAAAGTGCGCCCTATCATGAAATTGCCCCCCATTTGGTGATGATGGCGTTTCTCCATCGGGTCGTGAATGGGGGGGGACGTTGGAACGGGAATATGCGATCCGCGTTAGCGTACCCATCGCTTCCCGGCGCATGGATTTATATCTGCGTTATGGGGAAGTGGCGATCGCCATCGAACTCAAAGTATGGCGCGATGGCAGGCGCGATCCCCTGCCGGAAGGGTTAGAACAGATTGATGAGTATTTAGCAGGGTTGGGCTTAGATTGGGGATGGTTAGTGATTTTCGATCGCCGCTCTGGATTGCCGGATATTGAAGAGCGCACAACTTGCGAGGAAACGGTGACAGCTACAGGGCGAAAAATTACCGTCGTGCGGGGTTAATCTTCTTCCAATTTTGGAGGCGAAAGTTAGGGGCGAAAATTTTGTGAGGGCAAAAAATTAGGGGCGAAAAATTTTTCGCCCCTACCATTGACCGTAGGTACTTTTACAACTAAACTGTCATCTACGGTTAATGCAGTCAATCCTTTAAAGCGTTCTCAGTGACTGTAGACCGAACAATACCCCGGATTATTTTCAGGAAAAGGCTGAGGCTTGCATTTTACCGTTACTAACTGCCCCTATTGAGGGAGCTAAAATTCTTATCCCTTCATTAAAAACTGGTAATTGTCCGGATTGTTAACCGAATTAATAGAAGGTTTTAATCAGGGGCATCAACAGGCATGACAGTTTACTTGTCTCTCTCCCTTCATCACTTTTAAGACTCAATAACTTCATGGTGCGAAAAATTTCCATGCCTTTGATGGCAGTCGGCGCTCTCCATTTACTGGTGAGTTCCCCGGCTCAAGCTCAAGAGGCTCATCCCCTTGCCGATGTCACTGCCAACCTAACCACAGAACCCCGCAACCTTACCCATCACCAACCGTTTTTTTCCGGTTCTGCTGATATTGCACCTACCTTCACAACGAGCAACTTTACTCAATCTAGCCCCCAACTAACCACGAACCCCATGGGTCAAGTGACTGGCGTGAATCAGTTGCGGGATGTGGCTCCGAGGGATTGGGCCTATCAGGCGTTGAGTGATCTGATCAGTCGTTATAACTGCATGGCGGGCTATCCCGATCGCACATTTCAAGGCGATGGGTACGCTAACGCGGATCGCCCCCTCAGCCGCTACGAATTTGCGGCGGGTCTCAATGCTTGCTTGCAAGCGATGGAGCGGGTAATCGCTGAGACCGATCGCGTGCCTGCGGAAACCCTAGGGGTGATGCAGCAGTTGATGGCGGAGTTTGAGACGGAGTTGGCCAACTTGGGCCAGCGGGTGGATGGGCTAGAAAGCCGCGTCGCCTTTCTTGAAGACAATCAATTTTCCACAACGACCCAGCTATTTGGGCAAGTGGTGACGGGGTTGCAAGGTCGTCTTGATTCTCAGTCGGATTTACTCGCACCCCTGCCCCTGCTCAATAATGCGCTGTTTATCGGTCGGGATGGCATTGCGGAAACGAGCGATCGCGCCAATGAACTCAGCTTTGGCTACAATGCCCAACTGACGCTGATGACCACTTTTTCCCCCCGGACGCGGTTACTGACGGGGTTGGCAGCGGGGAACGTCAGCACCCGCGATCTCACCTTTTTTGGCTTTAACAATAATTTCACCACCTTGGGCTATGAATTCAACAGCGGCAATGGTTTGATCCTCACGGATGTGAATCTGCGGCAATTGGTGACGGATCGCCTTGCGGTAATTGTGGGGCCGAGAGGGGTAAATCCGGTGAATGTGTTCCGGGGGCCGAGTCGGGTGGAAAGTGCCGGGTTTGGGCCGATTTCCCGGTTTGCCCAACGCAACCCGGTGATTCAACTGGGTTCCCCCAGTGGTGGGCTTGGGTTGGATTGGCAGGTGAGCCGGAATGCCAGTGTGCAGGCGGTTTATAGTGCCTTTGACAGTGGCAATTCATCCCTCGGTTTGGTGAGCAATGCCTACACCGCTGGGGTACAGGTGTTGTTAACACCGACGGAAACCGTTGATACGGCGTTGTATTATCTCCATTCCTATGGGGGAGCCTTGGGGGGTTTCCTGGCGATGGGGACGGGAGATGATCAGATTGGGGCGATCGCCAATGGTCGTTTTTCCACCCATGGGGTCGGGGCGACGGTCAATTGGCAGGTTTCGCCAAAGGTGACGCTCGGCACTTGGGGGGGCTGGACGCGATCGAATGCGGTTGCGACGGGAACCACTGGGGCCGTGGAAACCGTTAATTGGATGTTCTCGGCACAGTTCCCGGATCTATTCAAGGCGGGGAATGTGGGGGGCATCTTTTTTGGTCAACCCCCCCGGATTACGGGCAGCAATCTCCGGCAAAATGGCGTACTGACGGGGAATGTGCCCAGTTTGTTTAGCGGAACCTTGGGGGCAACGAACGAGGGGCGGCGCGATCGCTCCCTCCATCTCGAAGCTTTTTATCGTTGGCAACTCACCCCCAACATCAGCATCACGCCAGGGATCATCGGCATCTTCAACCCCAACCACACCGCCAGCAGTGACACGATTTGGATCGGTGCGCTCCGAACAACGCTGACCTTCTAAAACTCTCAGGGGAGCCTGTGTTCCCCCTGCTCGACGATTCACCCTCATTCACCCACAAACACAATTCATGAAACTCAACAGATTAGCCACCCTCGCCCTCACCTTGGGCGCAACCCTCCTCGCCACCACCGCCCACGCCCAAATCACCATCACTGGCGGTGAAATTATTTTCATGAACAATAATGGCCAGGTTCCTGATGGTTCGCCCGTGGCAGGCTATCTAGAAACAGCCCAAGGGCGGATTCAATCCGGGAATCATACCTTCGCTCAAGTGGATGCTAATCCCAATTTATTTGCCAACGTCACGGCGGGATCTGTGCCGGTACTTTTACGAGTAGGATCAGATGGAAATTTAAACCACTCCACTGCCAACAGAACTCTCCTCGCTACTGGCTCCGCATTTACCCCCAATGGGCCGGTTTTATTCACGAATATTCCGGTTTCTTTGACTTTAGGAACTACCGAGTTCTTAACGTCTGAGCGCACATTAAATGCGGCTGGTTTTGGCTTCACTCATGTTGCGCGAAAGCCCGTCAACGCGGGTCAGTTTGGCAATAGTGGCAGCATCAGCGGCATGATTGGCGGTGTATCCCAAACCGTCAGCCTTGCACCGAATAACTTCAACTTTTCAACTGCCTTCCCTGCTCCGGCAACAACCCCAACCACAACCCCCATTTTTACCCTCGAACCTAACACCACCAACATCACCACCACCACCTTCACCACCCAAGATTGGGAAGAACGCACCACCCTCGCTCCCACCCCCAACCCTAACGCCAACCTCCGGGGCAACGGCATCATCTCCCGCATCTTCCCCACCCTCTCCCTCTACCAATAACCCCCAAACCCACCGATCAACCCAACCACACCGTAGGGGCGAAAAATTTTTCGCCCTCCAAATTTTTGTGCCTCCGGCAGGCTTACGCCAACGCCCCTACGGGGGTATGTATAGCAGTCGTCAGTATTTTGAGGAGGTTTCAGAAAGCCGAAACCCTCTCCTGGTGGGCATTGCCCACCCTACGCGATGTCCTCTCTATTTCTTAAGATTTGGGGGGATGGGGGGAAATGGGGTGAGGGGGCGCGATCGCCTTTTTTTGGGGTGTTGGTTTGGGGGGGGCGATCGCCTTTGGGGTTAGGATGATGGGGGGCTATGTTTGGCTGCTGTATTGGGGGAGGGTTTGCGAAGGGTTGGGGAAATGTCCTCAAATGGCGATTTTTCGTTAAAGGGTTCGATGCCTGATGGGGCAAGGGTTCTAGCCGTTGAACAGTCCAATTTTGTCTAAAGTTTTCGCTCATTTTGCGGCCCCGTCGATCTGGGGGGTTGAAACATTGGCCCCGCTTGGGCTTAAAATGGAGGGGTCTCCACTCGCTGGAGACCCTAATTGATTGGAAACCCGTCTTGCCATTACGAACCGTAGGATCAACGAAGTCTCCACTCGCTGGAGACCCTAATTGATTGGAAACCCTTCACCTAGAGAATTACGTGCAAGACAATTGCATGGTCTCCACTCGCTGGAGACCCTAATTGATTGGAAACAAGCTCACCAACCTGCAAACAACGCCATGAAAACCAAAGTCTCCACTCGCTGGAGACCCTAATTGATTGGAAACGTCCTTATATATCTTAATACTCCCACTCAAAGCAAAAGTCTCCACTCGCTGGAGACCCTAATTGATTGGAAACTTGCCAACGCTGTAGACTATACCTATGATGATGCTGGTAATGTGTCTCCACTCGCTGGAGACCCTAATTGATTGGAAACGGTTCGACAGCGATGCCCAGGGCATAAAGAAAAGCATCAGAAGTCTCCACTCGCTGGAGACCCTAATTGATTGGAAACTCGCAAAAAATCCGATCTAATTTCTATTTGCGAATCTTGTCTCCACTCGCTGGAGACCCTAATTGATTGGAAACACGCGGACGTGGGAGATCATTTTGAAGAGATCTCCCAGTCTCCACTCGCTGGAGACCCTAATTGATTGGAAACTTATTGTACAGTCCCCAAACCTGACCATCCTGTTCGATGGTAGTCTCCACTCGCTGGAGACCCTAATTGATTGGAAACGAGAAGACAAGTTTGTCTCCTCAAAGAAAATTTCAGTCTCCACTCGCTGGAGACCCTAATTGATTGGAAACCATTACGTCTGTCTATCTTTACTCTGTTAATCTCATCGTCTCCACTCGCTGGAGACCCTAATTGATTGGAAACGTGGGAGGGTTTGTGTCTGGTCTTCTTGGAAGAAGATAGTTGAGTAGTCTCCACTCGCTGGAGACCCTAATTGATTGGAAACTTCAATAACGTTTGAATAATCGGGGATTTCTTCGCCGCTTAAGTCTCCACTCGCTGGAGACCCTAATTGATTGGAAACTCCATAGCAGGACGTTTTAGTGTTAACTCCCCATATGTCTCCACTCGCTGGAGACCCTAATTGATTGGAAACTCAACGTACTTAGGGACAGCTACAACATTTGCAGGATTAACATAGGTCTCCACTCGCTGGAGACCCTAATTGATTGGAAACGTTGAGAAAAATATCAAGCTTTGTAGTGGCAGCTTGTTTAAGTCTCCACTCGCTGGAGACCCTAATTGATTGGAAACATTCCAGAAGGGTATAGACTGGAAGCATTCGATCTGTTTTTTCAGTCTCCACTCGCTGGAGACCCTAATTGATTGGAAACAGGATGATCTTCTAGTCCCATATTGGGCTTAATTTGGTCTCCACTCGCTGGAGACCCTAATTGATTGGAAACCATACCTTCAAATTCAAAAATCAAAGAAGCTAAGTCAGTCTCCACTCGCTGGAGACCCTAATTGATTGGAAACTGGATACACTGTCCCTTGTGGTAGAAGGAGTAATGTCTCCACTCGCTGGAGACCCTAATTGATTGGAAACACTGGAACCTGAGTAACGATACTTAGCCGTTCAATAAAGTCTCCACTCGCTGGAGACCCTAATTGATTGGAAACTAAACCCGTCTTTCATGTACCGTCAATTCCTTATAGCGTCTCCACTCGCTGGAGACCCTAATTGATTGGAAACTTCAACCACCGGTGAGGAAATCCGGTTTCGGGAACATTCCTCCAGTCTCCACTCGCTGGAGACCCTAATTGATTGGAAACTTGAATGGCTTGCTGTTCAACTAGAGCAGCATTAGCTTCAGCAGTCTCCACTCGCTGGAGACCCTAATTGATTGGAAACCAGATTTTCCAAATCACCAATCAACTCCACACAACGTCTCCACTCGCTGGAGACCCTAATTGATTGGAAACGATCTCCCAAGTCAGGGGCCGGGGCGATGCGTCGGGTCTCCACTCGCTGGAGACCCTAATTGATTGGAAACGCCCTAGAACAGGGTGATTTGCGTCACCTTACTTGGGTCTCCACTCGCTGGAGACCCTAATTGATTGGAAACTCAATCAGCCCTTGCTGAATATCCCCGGCACTGGCTAGGTCTCCACTCGCTGGAGACCCTAATTGATTGGAAAAGTCAAACCGTTTACCTTTACGTTGCCACCAATGGCAGTCTCCACTCGCTGGAGACCCTAATTGATTGGAAACTCAGGGGGTTGTGATAAATTAGCGCGGCGTGCTTACCCCATGTCTCCACTCGCTGGAGACCCTAATTGATTGGAAACCATTGCTGAAGTTTGTCTTGGCGACGACAGCTTCGAGCAGGTTGGGTCTCCACTCGCTGGAGACCCTAATTGATTGGAAACACCGAGTTACTTCTGACATTTTTCTTGGAAGGGATGGTCTCCACTCGCTGGAGACCCTAATTGATTGGAAACAGATTCCAGCATGGTTAGAAAATCCCGTTGAAGGGTGGATGTTCGCCGTCTCCACTCGCTGGAGACCCTAATTGATTGGAAACCCAGGGGAAGGGTAAGTGAGCAAAAACCGTGTGGTTTTTGGTCTCCACTCGCTGGAGACCCTAATTGATTGGAAACTGCAATGAAAACGCAAGTTGAGACGGGATTACCCTAGTCTCCACTCGCTGGAGACCCTAATTGATTGGAAACTTGTTGTCTTTTGTGGCGTAATGAGCGTGACCATTAGTCTCCACTCGCTGGAGACCCTAATTGATTGGAAACGACGTTCGGCATGGGGTAGCGGTTAACCCAATGTGAATGTCTCCACTCGCTGGAGACCCTAATTGATTGGAAACTAGTCGCTGGATAAGCCCCCAGTAACTATCTCCGAGTCTCCACTCGCTGGAGACCCTAATTGATTGGAAACGCCTTGGTGTGGGGGCGGGGAATATGTCAAGTTGTTGCAGTCTCCACTCGCTGGAGACCCTAATTGATTGGAAACAGTCCGAGGTCTTGAAGTCGAGTTCGACGCACTTACTAGGTCTCCACTCGCTGGAGACCCTAATTGATTGGAAACGATTCAAGGCTAGTCATCTGCTCATTATTCAGGATAGGTCTCCACTCGCTGGAGACCCTAATTGATTGGAAACTTCACCGTCTCAATTGCCTCCTCAACTTCAGGGATAGCAAAGGGTCTCCACTCGCTGGAGACCCTGATTAATCCCCTAATAAATCCACCCCGCGCAACGGCATCAACACCCGCCAAGCCTTCACCACATTCCCCTGCAATAACGCCGCTAACCCATCAAGTGCCTGGAAAATCGGCTGATCAGGCGCAAGCACAAGAGCAGGCGCGATCGCCTCCTCCCCCCGACCCGGTTGGAACAGATAAAGATGGAGAAACGCCACATAGGCATGATGCATCGGGATTTGAGGGGCGATCGCCACCGCCCGCTCCATCACCGCCAACGTCGCCGGAGCATTCTCCTGCAACGCCCGCGCTAAAGCCAGGGGATAAAGATAGCTTAAATTTTTAGGATCTTGACGGAGACGATAGGTATTTGCCGCCACCGTTTGACCCAAATAATCCTGAATCGGATCATATTGATTAATCCGACCAATCATCAAAAACAACGGCTCCAAACCCCGCCAACCCAAAGGTAAACCCTGGGCCAAATGGTGCAATTGCGTCACATAATCCAATTCCGGAGCCGGAACCGCCGCCGCCGCCCGATCAATCGTGATCATCGTATCAGGAACCGTAAGACTGTGAGCTTGGCCCGTACTGCGATTCAGATACGTCACCGTTAACCGATAAGTATCCGGAGGCAGATCCGCCGGAGGCAACATCGCCAAACTCTCCACCACCCGAAAACCCCGATTCGGCGCAGGCGGATTCCCACTGTGCAAATTCCCCAAACCAATACCGTGATCATGCGTCCACATCGCCCCCCCACTGCCCCGCCAAGTAACGATCGCCTCCCCCTGTTCTAACTGCACCCAAGGCCCCGTCCATTCATACCGAATCGGAACCGGCGCACCCGGGGGAACAACCGCCGGAACCGTCACCCGCTGTAACGTGATGCGATGGGTACGCTGTCGCGGATCGCGCCCAATCCCCTGATCAATCACCCGCACCGGAGGCTCCCGCCGCTGATGCAACTGGATCACTGTGCCATCAGTGAGCCGCCATTCCCCACGGGTTTGAAAATCCGGGTCATTGCGGATCACCTCCCCCAACGCCCCCTGCTCCGGGCTGGCATTGCCTAAATTTTGGTTTTGGGTCAAAAACCAGACATGGGAACGGTAATCCTGCTGTAAATGGGCCGCACTCCCCCCCAACTCCCGACCGTACACCTGAAAACCGGCACGATTACCGTAGTAGTTGACCGTGTTGTGATTCACCTGGCCAGTATTGGGAATCACCCCCAACGTAGAACGTAGATAGGGAGTCGTTTCCACCACTTGATTAATCACCGCAGCGATGGGCGCAGGGAGCGCAACATTCAGGGATTTGGTCAAAATGGGGGGCAATGGAGCCATCACCACCGCCGCCCCTGGAATAGGGTAAAGGCTGATCAGGAGGAGGGCGATCGCCCCTCCCACCGCCACCCATCGCACCCCCTTCAACCAAGCCCGCCACTGCACCAACCCCACCGCCATCACCACCGCCAACACCGGCAAGGCCGGCATCGGATACCGCAGATCTTTATTGACAATGGCCGAACAAACCAGATAGTTACTCACCAGAAAAAAGCTCAACCAAGCCAAACCCTGACGCGTCGGCAGATCTCGCCACCATGGGCGGCAATAGATCAACAATCCCAACAACGGCACAATGATCAACGGCCAAGACACCAACAGCGGCAACACTTCCCCGTAATACGTCCAAGCCGCCAGCGTATTTAAGGGGGGATCCCCCTCAATCACCGCCGCCGCCGTATTCGCCGTTTCCGCCGTACTAAACAAAAAAATCCAATTCGTCCGATACCAAGGCCCCCAAATCGGCACAGATACCAACCCACTCAGCACCAGTTGAGCAATTCTGCCCCAATGGCCGCGCCACAAACTCCGCCCCCCCATCCACACCAACGGAAAAAAGAGGAAAAACAAACTATTCTGTTTCGTCATCAGGGCAAACCCAACACACAAGCCAAAAATAATCGCCCATCGCCATTGCTGCGATCGCCCCTTTTCCCCCCACCAAATCGTTAAACTCGTAAAACAGGCCGCCGTGAATGCCGTCGCCCCCGTATCGAGAAGATAATCTAAACGGTAAACATAAAAAATCGGGAACAGCGTACAAAGTCCCGCCGCCCACACCCCCACCCGGCCATTAAATAACCGCCGCCCCAACCCATAAACCGAGATCATCAACAGGGCTAAATAGAGCAAATTCACCAGCGTTGCCTGTTCCGGCCCCACCCCGAACAGCCATTGAAAAGGGGCAGTGAGGATATAGGTGAGGGGGGGATACTTCCCCGACAATTGCCAAAACCGTACCCACCAATCCCCATCGAAAAAACGGGCATTTTGGAGGGCGTGAAGGTGATTCAGGGAGCCAGTGAGATGATTACTCTGATCCCAAGGGGGGATGGTGCGATCGAGACTCAACCAGATCAGATCATGAATTGCAGTCAGGAGCCAAATTAGCCCAAGGGACTGGTAATCTTTGCGATGGGACATAAAACAGCCGGGAAGAACAACACTCCCCTTTGCAAGGGGGGCAGGGGGGATCCCGCTGCGTTTCAGGTTTACGATCCCCCCGGCTACGCCGACCCCCTTAATAAGGGGGTTATTCTTGAACCCCCCTTAATAAGGGGGGCAGGGGGGATCCTCCCCTAAGTCGGTTGGCCAAATTGGCGTTGATAGATTTCTTCTTCTTTCCCCGCTTCCAGCTTGATATCTGACCGGGGATAGGCGCTACAGAGCAGCACATAGCCGTCCCCTTGCAGTTCGCTGGAAACCCCCATGGCATCGGGTTGCTCCACTGTGCCGCTGATGATTTTACCGGCGCAGGTGGTGCAAACCCCCGCGAGGCAGGAATGGGGGATATCCACATCAGCATCTAAGGCTGCTTGGAGAATATTTTGGTCTTCGGCAACTTGCAGCGTCGTCACGTTGCCTTCGTAATGGATTTCAACAGTGTAGATATTGGCCATGGGTTTAGGGGGTTAAAGATTGCCACAGTTTGCCATGATACCAAGGAATTGGCCGGGATCCTCAAGATTTGCGACTGCGATTGGGGATTGTAATCAAGAAATAGCTGAAGGAGAGTAAGACAACGGTGATGGCGATCGCCACCAAATTATTGGCTGGATATTTATCAATATCAAAAATAATCACTTTCCGAGCAATGGCAATAATTGCCGTCACAATCACCAATTCCAACTGGATCACATGGTTTTTTAAATAAGCGGTGATGTTTTCTAATAACTCTAGGGCAATCAGCACGTTTAAAAATAAACCAAAGGCATCAAAAAGCCGCGATCGCAGTGGATCTGGGGAATGAAAAAATAGTTCTTGCCATAAAAAAACAGCAATATCATACAGGGCAAAAAAGATCAACGCGATCATATAGAGGGAAAGAACTTTAGAAACTAAACTTTCCACAAATTTCAACAACACTAAAAACTCTGTATTATTTCGAAATAATTTCGATATCCAAGTTAGAATGCGTTTTAAAAAAGTCATAAAAAATATAGCGGTAAGCGGGAAACTCAGCGGCTTGAGCCATGAGAGGAAAGCGACTCGGCGAATTTATTCGCCGTGGTCTTCCTTATGATAGACTTACATCTATCATCTATCAGCGGCTGTTATGTAGTCAGTCCGCTCCAAGGGATATGCCTAGAACCTTAAGCAATTAATGGTGCGGCATATCTTAAACAAGTAGCCAGAAAGCTAGGCTTAGACCTTAGCCAACTGGGTAGACGGTGTTTGACGGCCGTAGCGAGAGTCAGATTTTGGCCAACACTAAAATCGACTCTGTCAGCAGAATCTCAGTGTCTTTAGACCTGAGAGTGTCAATTATTTTCCTACCTAAACAGTAGGGGCGAAAACTTTTTCGCCCCTCCATCAATGATCGTCGTCATCGCGATCGCCTTAAAGGGCGTTGGCCCCTGCCACCACTTCCGAAAGTTCTTGGGTAATGGCGGCTTGTCGGGCTTTGTTATAGGACAGCGTTAAGGATTTCACCAGATCACTGGCGTTATCGCTAGCGTTGTTCATGGCCGTCATCCGGGAAGCCAATTCACTGGCGGCGGATTCTTGCAAACCCCGTAACAGTTGGTTATTGAGGTACAGGGGCAGGAGTGCTTCTAAAATTTGGGTGGGATCTTGCTCGAAGATCATATCCCGGGGGAAATCCTCCGATTGATCCGCAACAGCTTGGCGCTCCACCTCAAAATGACCGCCCTTAGAGGTGAGATGAAAAATCTCATCATCCCGGCGTTCTAAACCTTGGGGGGAAAGGGGCAAAAGCGTTTGCACCACTGGCCGGGAACTGATCAACGACACAAATTTGGTATAGATCAATTCCACCCGATCCACGGTTTCTGAAAGGAACAGGGAGAGGAGATAATCGGCAATCCCGGAGGCTTCGTCAGCGGTGGGGATTTGGTTTAAACCGATGTAGGTTTGGGCGATGGGGGCTTTGCGTCGCTCGTAGTATTGGGCGACTTTGCGACCGGCGAGGATCAGCTTGTAATCATAGCCGTCGGCTTTCAGTTCTTTGATCCGGATTTCTGCTTGTTTGATGATGTTGGCGTTGTAGCCACCGCAGAGGCCGCGATCGCCCGAAATCACCAATAACCCCACGGTTTTTACTTCCCGCTGCTTGAGCAGGGCCAGATCCACATCTTCAAATTTCAAACGATTTTGCAGGCCGTAAAGCACCTGAGCCAAGCATTTGGCAAAGGGGCGGGTGGCGTTCACCTGCTCCTGGGCGCGGCGCACTTTCGCGGCGGCCACGAGGCGCATCGCTTCGGTGATTTTGCGCGTATTTTTGACCGACTGAATGCGATCGCGAATCGATTTTAGGTTAGGCATAGGAATTCATCTCAAGATTGCAAAAGAGTGAGAGCCAGGGGAAAACCCCTGACCCTTGCGATCGCCAGCGTTTATGCAGAAACCATAAAGGTTTGCTTGCATTCTTTAATGGCATCCTTAAGCATCGCCTCGGTGTCATCGGCGAGTTTCTTCTCGGCTTTGACCTTGCTCATGAATTCTGCCTTGTTGGTCTTGAGATATTCCCGGAAAGCTTGGGTAAATTCCGAGACCTTTTCAGCGGGGATATCATCTAAATAACCATTAATCCCGGCATAGACCAACGCCACCTGTTCCGTCACCGACAGGGGAGAATATTGGGGCTGTTTGAGCATTTCCCGTAACCGTTGACCCCGTTGCAGTTGGGCTTGGGTGGCAGCATCCAAGTCAGAGGCAAATTGTGAGAAGGCTTCCAGTTCAGCGAACTGCGCCAATTCCAATTTCAATTTACCCGCCACCTGTTTCATCGCTTTAATTTGCGCTGCCGAACCCACCCGGGACACGGAGATCCCAGCGTTGATCGCGGGACGGAAACCGGAGTTAAACAGGTCAGAGGAAAGGAAGATTTGCCCATCGGTGATCGAGATCACGTTGGTGGGAATGTAGGCGGAAACGTCCCCGGCTTGGGTTTCAATAATCGGCAACGCGGTCATGCTACCGCCACCGAGGGCATCGCTGAGTTTAGCGGCCCGCTCCAATAAGCGGGAGTGGAGATAGAACACATCCCCAGGATAGGCTTCCCGACCGGGCGGCCGACGCAGGAGCAGAGACATTTGCCGGTAGGCTTGGGCTTGCTTGGAAAGGTCATCATAAATGACCAGCGTCGCCTTGCCTTTATACATGAAGTATTCTGCTAACGCTGCGCCGGTATAGGGGGCGAGGTATTGCAGTGTGGCGGGGTCACTGGCGTTAGCAGCTACAACAATCGTGTAGTCCATTGCGCCCCGTTCTTGCAGTTCACCCACCACTTGGGCAACGGTGGAGGCTTTTTGACCGATGGCAACATAGACGCAGATCACATCTTCGCCCTGTTGGTTGAGGATCGTGTCTACAGCAACGGCGGTTTTCCCGGTTTGGCGATCGCCAATGATCAACTCCCGTTGACCCCGACCCACCGGAATCATCGCGTCAATGGCGGTAATCCCCGTTTGCATCGGCTCATAAACCGAGCGACGGTCAATGATCCCCGGTGCCATGGATTCAATCAGGCGAGTTTCGGTGGTGTGGATATCGCCTTTGCCGTCAATGGGTTGACCCAGGGCATCGACCACACGACCCGTCATCGCCTCACCGACGGGAATTTGGGCAATTTTGCCCGTCGCTTTAACGGTACTGCCCTCTTGAATGCCCAAACCAGCACCCATCAACACCACCCCGACGTTATCCTCTTCGAGGTTGAGGGCAATCCCAACGGTGCCATCTTCAAATTCCACCAATTCCCCCGACATGGCCGTTTGCAGGCCATAAACCCGGGCGATGCCATCCCCAACCTGAAGTACAGTCCCGACATTAGAGACTTGGACATCTTGGTCATAGGATTCAATCTGCTGACGAATAATGTTGCTAATTTCGTCGGGTCTGATACTAACCATAGCGTTTGTTGTAGATCGTGTATGTGAACAAAGGGATGAAATTAGGCGTTCAACTGAATACCAATGCGGCGCAGTTGACCCTGTAAACTGGCATCTAAAACCTGGGAGCCAACGCGAATAATCATGCCGCCCAAAATGCTGGGATCAACAGTGATTTTCAATTCAACCCCTTGGGCATTGGCAAAGCTACGAACTTTTTGTTCAATGGCTTCCCGCTGGCTATTGGTGGGGTTTTGGCAGACCGTGACTTCCGCGAGGGCGATCTGTTTGAGGGCTCGCAACAGGTTGAGATATTCTTCAATAATGGCCGCTAAAAAGATAATGCGACGCTTATCCACCAACAGCATCAAGAAATGGCGCAAAGCCGGATCACAGTCGCCCATAATCTGCTGCAAAACCCCTTTCTTTTGTGCGTCAGCAACCACCGGGTTGGTGATTAAGCCCGACAATTCTGAAGATTGGGCCATCAAATCCGCCAAGCCCCGCAATTCATCGCCAAAATAGTCGGTGAGGTTGCGGTCTTGGGCGAGGGACATTAAGGCTTGGGCATAGGGTTCAGCAACTTGGCTGCTCACTAAGGTTCCCTTCATGGTCATCCTCCCAATTGAGCAATGCAGCGATCGACGAAGCGTTCCTGCATATTATGGTCTTGAAGGCGGTTTTGGAGTTGGGCTTCGGCTCGTTCCAAGGCGATCGCCACCACCCGTTTCCGCAGTTCAGCAATGGCTTGCTCCTGTTCGGAGCTAACATCGGCGGCGGCAGCAGCTTTGATTTTTTCCACGTCCGCCTTGCCTTTAGCGAGAACCTCTTCCTTGGCCCGTTGGGCGTTGGTTTGGGATTCGGCGCGAATCCGTCCGGCTTCCGCTTGGGCTTGGGCGAGTTTTTGTTGCGCTTCGGCTAAGGCAGCAGAAGCCGCCGCCGCCGCTTCCTCGGCTTCGGTAATGGCGACTTCGATCCCACTGCGGCGATCGCTCAACATTTTGCCGAGCACAGACCGACCGAAATAGAACAAAACCCCCAAAATAATCGCGAGGTTGAGTACATTGGTTTCGAGAATATCTAAATTAAACCCAATACCCCCTTCAGTGGAGGCTAGGTATAAGCAAATCCCCATGATCTTTATTTGACCTTTCTTGACGCGCTGGGCGATGATCTGGTGATGGTTACACCAACTCTCGACCTAAGAGTTTTTCGAGAATTTGGCGGGTAAGGCTATCGGCTTCGGCTTCCAAGCTTTGGAACGCTTGGGCTTTTTGGGCCTCAATTTCTTGAGCGGCGGCTTCCCGTTCCTGTTGCACCTGTTGCTGGGCCGCTTGAATTTCAGCGGTAACGAGTTGTTGCCCCTCAGCTTGAGCCGAGGCAATCACCGCTTGAGCCTCTCGGCGCACAGCAACTAATTCCTGTTCATACTGTTGAGCGAGGGCTTTGGTTTTGGCCAACCGATCTTTGGCCCCTTGGCTCGTAGACCGAATATATTCGGCGCGATCGTCGATCGCCTGACCAATGGGTTTATAAAACAGCACATTGAGGATCACGACCAAGATTAAGAATTGAACCGCCATTAACGGCAAGGTCGCATCAAAATCAAAAAGCCCGCCGCCTTCTTCCGCCGCCTCTGCCAGCAAAATTGTCCACTGTATCATTGTTCTGCTCTCTTGCTGAAACTAAGGTGAGAGAGGGGGAAAGGGTAGAGGATCTTACCCCTACCCTTCACCCGCTCAATTATGCGAAGGGGTTAGCAAACAGCAGCACCAAAGCCACCACCAAACCGTAAATGGTCAGGGCTTCCATAAACGCCAAACTGAGCAGCAGCGTGCCCCGGATTTTGCCTTCCGCTTCCGGCTGACGGGCAATCCCTTCAACAGCTTGACCAGCGGCATTACCTTGACCAATCCCAGGGCCAATGGCAGCGAGACCAACAGCTAAAGCAGCAGCGATAACGGAGGCAGCAGCAACTAAACTATCCATGATTTTCTTCCTTTGCCTAATTGAAACAACGACAAAAATTAACAACGTACCCACAATAACCGCCGGGCCAGCGGGGATGCAAAATCCACAGATCAACCCACGTTTAAAGGTGACTAATCGTGGTGCTCTTCACCGCCGTGACCTTCGATCGCCTCACCAATGTAGGCAGCGGCCAGCGTGGCAAAAATCAAGGCTTGGATCGCACTTGTAAACAGTCCCAAGGCCATCACCGGCAGGGGTATAAACAAGGGAACCAGCAAGACCAGCACGGCAACCACCAATTCATCCGCGAGAATATTCCCGAATAAACGGAAACTCAGGGAAAGGGGTTTGGTAAAGTCTTCGAGGATATTGATCGGCAGTAAAATCGGGGTAGGTTCAATATACTTGGTTAAGTACCCCAGCCCACGTTTTTTGAATCCGGCGTAGAAGTAAGCGAGCGAGGTCAACAACGCCAGAGCAACAGTGGTGTTGATGTCGTTGGTGGGTGCAGCCAGTTCACCAGCGGGTAAGTGGAGCAATTTCCAGGGCATTAATGCGCCAGACCAGTTGGACACAAAAATGAACAAAAAGAGCGTGCCCACAAAGGGAACCCAAGGCCGATACTCTTTCTCGCCAATCTGGTTTTTGACCAGATCTCGCAAGAATTCGAGCGCGTATTCCATGAGGTTCTGTGCCCCACTGGGTACCCTTTGAATGCTGCGAGTCGCTGCGATCGAAATGAGCACCAAGACGGCAATGACAAACCAAGAGGCCAAGAAAACTTGACCGTGAACCTTGAGGCTGCCAATTTCCCAGTAAAAGTGTTTACCAACTTCGAGTTCAGCTAAAGGGAAGAAGGTGAGACCCTTCAAACCAGTGAGAATTTCCATTGGGCGTTAATTTCCCCAACTTTTTAAGGACAAACTAGGACGGTTTTTATCTCCAGGCCGATGCCATGGGTATCAGGGTGAAGCCGACCGGAAGGTGGACTGCACGACATAGATAATAATGGCGGCTTTGTAGGTGATAAATCCTAGAAATATAGGCACAATATGCAGTTGTTGCCATTGGGTAGCGATGACGATTAACCCGATAAAGGGGGCTAACCGACTGGAGCCGACACGCTTCTGCTGGACACCAATCCGCTCCACATCACGGGCTAGCATTCTGAGATAAACAACCCCCACACAGGCCCCAACCAAATAATTGAGAGCTATATTGAGGGAATAGGCGATCCAAGTTGAGACAAACGCAATTAGGGTAATGGCGATCGTCACCAGCAGCAGAGCCTGCTTAAGCTGGTAATAGTCCTGCATAGCAGCAATAGACGCTTGGCTTGGCGGCTCAGAAGCGGCCAATGGAGCTTCGGGCGGTGCATTCAGGTTCGACTCGTTCACCATTTGGCTCTGTCATGGGTTTACGGCCGCAGTCACGGCGCGGGGGAATGGTTAAAATCCTGAGGGTTCGATCCGGAGGGAGCGATCCGATGGATCCAGCCATTAACAGCGGGTGACAGGCAGGCTGTATGTGCCGATTTTCATGGGATGACCCGGATATTCCGAGCCAAGTGAAATCTTATCACGGTGGGGGATCAATTCCTGAAAATTTGTTGATCCCCCCGCCTTCCTGAAAAAGCAGCATTTAAATTGACTCTCTAACCGGTAGGGGCGAAAAATTTTTCGCCCCTACACCGCCTAGAGAAAAGTAGGGTGGGCATCGCCCACCACCAGCAGATTTCAGATTAGGGAGTAGCCAGGATAATCAACCGCCGTTGCCAGAGGTGGCGGATCGTGGCCAGATCTACGCCGGTTTGGGTGACGATCGCCTCCACTGTTCTCACCCCATCGCAGGCGGATAGGGTGGCAAATTCGGGATCGCTCAACTGCACTAGCTCGTAATCATGGTTAAAGAGGCTGTGGCTGGGCCAACCATGGAGGCAGGGATGGAGGCGGGCGATCGCCCCTAACAATTGCTCATCCTCTGACCAATCCCACCGTTGGAGGGGGGGACGGGCCAGGAAAAATTCATAATGGGTGACGGCTTTGGGGTCGAGGCTTTCGATCAGTTGGTAGCGATCGCGCTCCCCCAACCCTTTAGCCCGCGCCATTAATTGGGGCGAATTCCCTAGCAACCGCTCCAGTTGCCAAAATTGCGGATTAGAAAACCCGACAAACTCCAACCCAGAAGCATCAATCAGTTCAAACAGCGTCGGGATCGTATAGTCCATTTCGCAGGGGTGAACATACATATCCGCAAAACATTCATCCCGCTGATTTTCCGCCGCCCATCGTTCCTGTTCCCGTTGCACTAAGGGATTATCGGGGGGCAGCGTGGCAAAGAGTTCCCGCCCCAGGGTTACGCCGTCGCGGTAGTTCGCCCGTTGCTCCCCTTGGAGGAGGGCGATCGCCTCCTGCATCCGCTGAATTTCCCAGCGACCCAAGGCCCCATAAACGAAAATATGCATCAACCCCCCAGGGGCCAGCTTCTGGGCCAGGGATTGGATGCCAACGATGGGGTCGGGTAAATGGTGCAGCACCCCCACAGAATTAATCAGGTCAAATTCTCCCGGCAATTGGGTGGCGGCTTCTTCGAGGAACATTTGCCGAAACTCCACCCGCGTTGCCCCCGATCGCCGACACCGTTCCCGCGCCACGGCTAAAGCGCCCTCACTTAAATCAATGGCAGTAACTTGGGCTTGGGGGTTCAAATGCACTAAATAATCGGTGGTGTTTCCCGTGCCACAGCCCGCATCAAGGATACGAATATCGTCGCGATCGGGAGCGCGGCCAGTGCAAAAACTATGGGCCGCCGTCCAACTCCACCGCCAGTTATAGCCAGGGGGGGGCGCATCGGAGAGGGGATCAGGGGGGAAAGGGTAGGTGTTGTAAAGTTGGGCAACGGCGGCACGGAGATCAGACATAGGGTTAGGGGGGAGTGGGAAGTAGGGAGTGGGAAGTGGAGAGTGGGGAGTGGAGAGTGGGGAACGGGGAACGGGGAATGGGGGGAGTAAGGGAGAAAGCTGACTTTCTCCTCTCTGCTCTATCCTCCCAACTTCAAAGTCCCTCTCCCTCCCTGGGAGAGGGATTGAGGGTGAGGGGCTGTTGCTCAGATGTGGCAAACCCGGCGACGATCGCCACCATCAGCCACCAGAGCGTATTAATCACCGGGCGATACCACACCGTATCAAAAAAGCCTTGGGTGAGCAGGGCTGCACCGCCAGCGATCGCCCCCATCAACCATAACCCCTGATCATCCCCCAACCGGCGCAACTGGCCAAGCTGGTTCAACCCTTGGCTCAGGGTCAATACCAGCAACCAGAGGAAACTGGCAAACCCCAACCAACCGATTTCGAGAATATGCTCTAAAAATACCGAATAGGCCCCTAAGGCATTTTCAAAGCCGGTGCGGGCATAGAGGGGATAGACCTTTTTAAATACGCCATTGCCGGGGCCGATGCCCAAAATGGGAAAATCGCCAATCATTTTAAACACCGATTCCCACACATTGATCCGGTAGTTATTGCTGCTATCGCCCCGACCGGCAAAAATACTCATCACCCGCAACCGCACCGCCTCCACCGTCAACATCGCCCCCAACACCGCCGCCCCAAAGGAGCCAAACACCAAAGGCAACAACCACCGCCGCCAAAATTGGGGCAGGATGGCGCGATACCAATAGCGTCCCATCAGGAATAACAGCACGAGGGCTACAATTAAGCCCAACCATCCCCCCCGGCTGCCGGTGAAATAAAGGCAGGCAGTATTTAATCCCACCATCATCCCGGCGAGGAGCTTGGGGAGCCAACCCCGCCACAGCAGGAGGGCGGCAATACTGAGGGTGATGGCGGGGAGGAGATAGCTGGAGAGTAAATTGGGGTTGCCCAAGTAGCTATAGACCCGCGTCGCATCGGCTAAGGGGGAGGTGGGATCATTCCAGGTGGCCAACTGTTTAACGCCATGGATTTGTTGGCGGAGGCCGTAGACGGTGACGACGAGGGAGAGATGGAGGTAGCCGGTGAGGAGCCAGTTTCGCCAGCGGGGCGATCGCAACACCTGAGCGGCTAACAGGAAAAAGCCCAAATAGAGGCTAAACCGGATCAATCCCGTCAATGCCAGCTTTTTCTCTGGGGAAAAGGCCGTCGAAAGCACCATGATCGCGAAGTAAAGGAGCAGTCCCCAATGGATCGGCGTGACGCTCTGGCGTTGGTCATCGGTGAGGGTGAGCAGTAGCCAATAGGCTCCGGCGGCGATCAACAATACTCCGATTAAAGCCGTATCAAAAAAAGGCGCGAACCCCAAGACTAGGGCGATCAACATCACCCCCAAGGGTTCCGCCCATTGCAGCAGCCAACTGCCAGCCCGCCAATTGCCCCATAAACCAATGAGGCGATAGGCCAAACTGCTGGCCTGCCAACGGGCCAGGGGTAAAGTTTGCAATGTGAATCCTTGCCACACCGTCAACATCGGCATTCCCCCTCAAAATAGTTGGATTGATTTTCGGGCCAAATTCGAGGAATGTAAAGAATGCACTGCTTGAACTTGGACATTAACCCTATGGAACGGCTCCCGGAATCATTGCAATATTTGGCGGGTAAAGTGGCGATCGTCACGGGCGCATCGCGGGGCATTGGGAAGGCGATCGCCCTCCACCTCGCCACCGAAGGGGCCAAGGTCGTCGTCAACTATGCCCAATCCAGTGCTGCCGCCGATCAAGTGGTGGCGGAAATTGTCGCCGCTGGGGGGGAAGCGGTAGCCAAGCAGGCGGACATTGCCCAAGGGGATCAGGTGGAGGACTTGATCGACAGCACTAAAAAGGCATGGGGCAGTGTGGATGTCTTGGTGAACAATGCCGGAATTACCCGCGATACCCTATTACTGCGGATGAAGCCCGAAGATTGGCAAGCGGTAATTGATCTCAACCTCACGGGGGTTTTCCTCACCACCCGCGCCGTGAGTAAGATCATGCTCAAACAACGGAGCGGCCGAATTATTAATATTGCCAGCGTGGCCGGCCAGATGGGCAACCCGGGCCAGGCTAATTACAGCGCGGCTAAAGCAGGGGTGATCGGCTTTACGAAAACGGTGGCTAAGGAATTGGCGAGCCGAGGCGTAACGGTGAATGCGGTCGCTCCCGGTTTCATTGAGACGGACATGACCCAAGGTTTGGATAATGCCGAAATTCTCAAGTTCATTCCCCTCGGTCGCTATGGCCAGCCCGATGAAATTGCCGGGATGGTGCGGTTCTTAGCTGCTGATCCGGCGGCGGCCTATATTACGGGTCAAGTGTTTAACGTCGATGGTGGCATGGTGATGGCTTAGGGAGGCGTTGGGCAAAAATGCCAAGGATGCCATGCGGCCCCATCTCTACCGTTTAACCATTGACCCGGCCCAATGCCAGGAAGAACAGGTGATCCTTTCTGTGACTCAACAACATTACCTCTATCGGGTGGTGCGGTTGCGGGCGGGCGATCGCTGTATCCTCCTCAATGGCCAGGGCCAAGCTTGGATCGCCCAATTAATCGGGGAGCAAGCGCAATTGCTCGAATCCCTCCCCCTCACCAACGAGCTACCCATTCCCCTGACGCTACTGGTGGCATTACCCAAGGGGAGCGGCTTTGAGGAGATTGTGCGAGCGGGAACGGAGTTGGGGGTGAGTGAATTTGTGCCGGTGATCAGCGATCGCACCCTCCTTAAGCCCAGTCCCCAAAAGCTGACCCGTTGGCAGCGCATTGCTCAGGAGGCGACGGAGCAATGTGAACGGGCGATCGTGCCCACCCTTGCCCCTCCGCAACCTTGGGCTGAAGCCTTAACCCAAGCTCAGGGTTTAAAACTGCTGGCAACGGCACGGGGGAATCGCCCGTCCCTCCTCCAATCCCTCACGGGCAAACCGGATCACATCAGCCTAGCCACCGGGCCAGAGGGGGGTTGGACGATTCAGGAGGTGGAGGGGGCGATCGCCGCCGGATTTCAACCCATCCATCTCGGTTCCCGCATTTTACGCGCCATCACCGCCCCCATTGCCGCCGCCGCCATCATCGCCGCTTGGGAAGGAGTGAGGAGTGAGGAGTGAGGGAAAAAACGCTCAACATCCCTCTATCCTCTCTTCTCTATCCTCTTTTCTCCTCAAGAGAGGGTTTTTAAACCATATCCTTAAGAATTTCCGAGGCCTGTTGAAGTTGTTGCGTCCCCATCCGCGTTTGGCGAATCCCGTTAGCTGTTTCCTTCGCCCCTTGGTTAATACTATTCATCGCCTGCACCACCTGATCAATCGCCGTCACCTGCTGCTTAATATTCAGCGAAATTTGCTGATTATTAATCACGACATTATTGACAGCATCGGCAACTCCAGCAAAGGCGGAGGCTGTTTGTTGTGTACTTTGGACACTGATTTCTACGGTTTTTGTCCCTTCATCCGTGACCATGACTGTTGAATTAATCGCGTGCTGAATATCTGTCACCAAATCATTGATTTTTTGGGCTGATTGCTTACTTTGATCCGCCAATTTGCGAATTTCCGCCGCCACCACCGAGAAGCCTTTGCCATGCTCCCCAGCCCGTACCGCTTCCACCGCTGCATTTAACGCCAACATATTGGTTTGATTCGCTAAATCTGAAACCAATTGGGAAATATTGCCAATTTGCCCCGTTTGCTCGCTGAGGTGCAAAATTTGCTCGGCGATCGCACTCACCTTATCCCGCAATACCGTAATCCCTTCCAGGGTTTGGCTCACCGCCGCCGTCCCCCCATCGGTGAGGACAAGGGCCTGTTGGGCGGCGCTGGTGGCCGCTTCCGCCTGTTGGGAAGATTGCCGCGAAGAAGCGCCCAATTCATCCATGGTGGTGGTGGTTTCGCTCACCGAAGCGGCCTGTTGGCTAGCGGTGCGCTCCTGTTGTTCAACGGTGGCAGCAATTTCGGTGGTGGAGGCCGCTAGGGTGTTGGCGGTTTCGTTGAGGCGTTGGGTAATATTGCGGATAATCCAGATCGAAGCAGCAATGGCAATGGCAATGGAGAGTGTCGCCGAACCAATGACCACCGTTACCAATGTATTCAGGGTATCCCGTTGATCCTGAAGCGTCTCTCCCACTAACGCATTTTCTCGCCGTTTAATCGTCTGAATCGTTTCTGTTAAATTGGTAATTTGCTCCCGGCCTCGGTTTTGTTGCCAAAACGCGATTGATGCATCGCGCTTATTTTGATTAATCACCGTCCACATCTGTTCATTGCCCTGCTTATAATCATCTATCTGTTTTTGCAGTTCTATGAGGTTCTGGCGTTGCTCTGTATCAATCAACATCGTATCGAGTTCATTTAACAAGTCATCTGCATCTCGAACCGCTTGTTCGTAAGCACGACGGGATTCCTGATCTGCATCTAAGATCGCCCCCCGTAAGGTTCGAGACATAATCTGAATATTCACCGCCAGATTACCAATTTGTTCAGAAACTTGGACACGACGGGTAATTGATTGCTCTCCAGAACGCACCATCTGAACATTAAAAAATACGGCCACCGCAGACAAGAGCGAGAGGACAATGGGAATGGTATAGCCCCCAATAATCCAAGTACGAACTTTAAACCCTTGTAACTGTTTTTCTAACAAGATATTATTGCGGGGATGATCGGAAACCGTGGAAAGTTTATTCATAGTGACCTCAATAAAAAAGGGATGGGAACGAAAAATTAAGCGGTGATGTCCTGATGGGCAAATATTCAGTCAAGCCTGGAGTTTAGCAATTAAGATTCATCCACCACAAGCTGGCCTTGGTTCAGGAGTTTTGGCAAGGCCAAAATACTCATCATCCGGCCTTGGTAGGGGGTTTCACCATCCAGGTATTCATCACTAATGCCATGGATTGCCGTGGGAACAGGGCAAATTTCTTCCGGGTTGAGCAGCACCACATCGAGAATTTCGGTAATCACCACCCCCACCACCAAATCTTCACAATCGACAATCATCGCCTGTTGTAAATTGTTGCTGCTTTGTAACAAGGTACGGTTAGCAATGACCGGCGGCAAGTTCAGCACGGTGGCAATATCAATTAAGGTGACAATTTCCCCCCGCAGATTGACATTACCGATGATATGGGAAGGAGCGCAGGGAATTGGGGTGATGCGTTTGATTTCCGTAAATTCCCGCACAATGCCGAGATCAATGCCAAATAACTCTGAGCCAAGGCGAATCACGGCGAGGGAGGCCCGGCCGCGATGATCTTGGTTGTCCGGCAGTTGGCGGAGATGGTCGGCGCGATCGCGCAACACTTGCCGTTCTTCCGGGGTGGCATCGGGGAAAAACTGCCGCTGGCTTTGCAGTTGGCTGTCTAAATCCCCCAAGGTTTGGCGTAAATGCTCCACCCCTTCCGCAGTGAGGGAAAACAGATCTTCTACCCCATGGCGGGCCCGCTCTGGGGGATGGAGCAACACCTGAGGACTGAGCAAGACAATCAGATCCTCACCGCTGTGGGCAATGCCGGTTTGTACCGGCTGCTGCTCCTGTTCCCAGTGATAGCGGGCCTTGGTGGTGATGTCGCGACTACTGAGCGATCGCACATCCTGCACCTGGTTAACCAAAATCCCAAACCGATGGGCATCATCCTGGAGAATGATAATGCGATCGCTAAGGCGATAGGGCTGGGGTTGATAGCCCAAGCGTAAATTCACATCCATCACCGGAATCACTTCCCCCCGGAGATTGAGCACCCCGACAATATAGCGGGGTGCTTCTGGCACTGGGGTCAGTTCTGGTAAAAAGAAAATTTCATCCACCACCAAGCTATCTAAACCGTAGTAGGTTTGATTAATGCCAAAAATCAAGTAGGTGGTTTGCCCTGTGGTCAGGGTATCGGCCATCAAAGAATCAGCCATTGTCAATCACCACATCATTTCAATGATTACAAAATACAAACTTTAATCAAATAATGTTAATTCATTTTGCTTTATTTGATTACTGCAACACCCTAAATTTATCTTATCGCAAAAGCTCAAGGGAGTTGAGATTGCTATAGATTTGTATCTTTTTAGGGAGGGGCAAAAACTTTCCCTCCATCGGCCTTGGATTAAGAAGGTGCGACAGAAGCAATGGGGATAGAGGTTGTTGAATTGCGCCTGACGCACCACTTCCGAACATCATTCGCTTAATAAATTGGCGGGATCAATTTGTTCAATTAAATCCTGAACAGTTAAGTCTAAACGCCCATCCACACGACTTTGGGGGGGCAACTGCTGCAATAAAGCGAGGGCAGTTTGGCGCATTTTTTGGCCTCGGCTGGGATTGCCTTCTTGTTCATAAAGTTGACTCAGTTCGTAATAGGCCAGAATTGCAGTTGGTTCTAGATAAATGATCTTTTTGAATAATTGCTTGGCTCCTTCATTATCTCCTTTTTCTTCGGCAATTTGCGCCATCAGGTAATAAATTGCAATCGAAAGGGGTTCGAGTTTGAGGGCAGTTTGACAGGTGGCGATCGCCGCTTCATATTGCCCAGAATTGGCCTCCAATTGCGCCTTGAGCAGATGGGCCGCAAAATTACGGCCATCCTGGGCTAACACCGCCTCAATTTTTTGGCGCGATCGCTGGTAATTTTTCTGTTGCAAACAAAATTCCGCTTCTGTGAGTAAATCCGCCACCGTCGGGGGATGAACGACTGGGGAAATGGCCACCGGGATCACAACGCGGGGGGCAGGCCGTGGTCGGGGTTCCGGGATCACCGGCATGGGTAAAGGGATAGGGGAATGGACAGGATGGGGATCCCGCCGTTGATAAATCACCGATTCCGGGAAGAGATGACTTTGAAAAGCATTCAAATCCTGACCATACAACTCCGCATGACCCGTCACCAAATAACCATGGGGGGCTAAAGCTTGGGCAAACGTCCCTAATGCGGTAGTAATCGCATCGGGGGAAAAATAGATAAACACATTCCGACAGACAATTAAATCAATCTGGGCGATCGCCATTTGCCGAGCCATCGGTTTGGCCAGATTAAAAGACTCAAACTTGACCATGGCGCGAATCTGCTGATCCAATTGGAACCCCTCCCCACAGGGTTGAAAATACCGCTGTTGAATCATGGGGGAGAGCGATCGCAACGACCATTGAGGGTAATAACCCTGTCGGGCTCGCTCTAACACCATGGGATTAATATCTGTCCCCAACACCTCATATTGCCAACCCGGTTCATGGGCCAACAACTGCCGCAGCAAAATCGCCAAAGAATAGGGTTCCTCCCCCGTCGAACAGCCCGCACTCCAAATCCGCAACTGTCGTTCCCGTCGTTTCGCCGCAATCAGCCGAGGCAGCAACACCTGTTCGAGGAGTTGGAATTGGCCATGATCTCGAAAAAAATAGCTTTCAATATTGGTGAGAATCACCGTTAATTCCTGCCATTCCTGATGGCTTTGCTCCCCCAAACCCGTTAAGTAACCATAATAATCCTCAGGGCGAGGTATTCGTAGCTTGGTCATCCGCTGACCAATTTTGCGAGCAAACTCACTATAATCCTGTTCTCGAATCCGAATACCTGTCCGTTCATTGACCAGTTCAATAAAGGGATAAAGCCAATGCTCCGGAAGGATAAACTGTGAAAATGCCATAGCCGCAGAGAAAAAAACCATAGTAAAGATCAAAAAAATACGATAAAAATCAAAAATTTAGCTTTTTCGGAGATCCGCCGGAGGTTGAACCGGAATTTGAATCGTAAAGATTGTTCCCGTTCCCGGCACAGAATCGCAGGTGATCCGACCATGGTGCTTTTCGACAATAATTTGATAACTAATCGCCAGCCCAAGGCCCGTACCTTTCCCCACCGGTTTTGTCGTAAAGAAGGGATCAAAAATATGACTCACGGTTTCCGAAGACATTCCTGAGCCATTATCCTGAAGCCGAATTAAGGCATCTCCGAGGGGTTCACCATCTCCAGTTTCGGGATGGTCTGGATCCGGAATAAATTCCGTTGAGATCGTAATTTTTCGAGGTTCAGGTTCATCCTCCATGGCATCGATCGCATTGGCAAGGATATTCATAAACACTTGATTGAGTTGGCCAGCATAGCAATCTACGGGGGGCAGATCACCATAGTTTTTAATGATTTCAATTTCGGCACGATTGCCTTTCGCTTTGAGGCGATTGTGCAAAATCAGAAGAGTGTTGTCTAAGCCTTCGTGAATATCCACTGGCTTCATTTCCGCCTGATCTAAGCGGGAGAAATTGCGGAGGGATAGGACAATTTGCCGAATGCGCTCCGCACCAATTTGCATCGAGGCCAAGGTTTTCGGCAGGTCTTCAACAATAAAATCCAGATCGATTTCATCTTCTAACTCACTTAATTTTTCATTGTCGGGAAGATATTGGCGATAGGTTTCCACCAAGCGCACGAGATCATTGACGTATTCACTGGTATAGCTCAAGTTACCGGAAATAAAATTGACAGGATTGTTGATTTCATGGGCAATGCCCGCAATCATTTGCCCCAAGCTGGACATTTTTTCGGTTTGGATCAGTTGGGCTTGGGTGCGTTTGAGTTCTTGCAGAGTGAGTTCTATTTGTTGGGCTTGGGTTTGGGCGGCGAGGGCGGCGGCGCGGGTTTGGGCGAAGAGTTCCGCTTGATCGATGGCGAGGGCCAGTTGATCCACCACTGCCTGAAGGAGTTCAATTTCCTGCTCACTCCAATGGCGCACGCCCCGCCGTTGGCTACAGGCGATCGCTCCTAAATGATCTGACCGGGTTTTCAAGGGCAGCAATAACAGGGATTGAATTTCTAAATCCCGCAACAAATTCATTAACCCTTGGGCGTCTTTACCATTGAGGAAGGGGAACGGCGGCGGGTGTTGAATGTCATCAATGCGTAACAGGCGTTGTTGACCAATTTGTTCAGCAAGAAAGGTTAAGCGTTCCGGGGGACAGGTGGCGATCGCCTGGCCACAGTTGGCCTCTACCCCCGCCTCATGGCTGACCATTAAACTCACGGTTTCCCCTTCCGTCCAACACCAAAGATAGGTACAGCAATCCACCTTTAACAGTTGGCGGATCTCATGGACGGCTGTATCGAGGATCGTATTCAGGTCGAGGGAATTGCGGATCTGATTGGCGAGGCGAAAGAGCAGAGCCTCCCGGCGGGAGAGTAAGGCGGTGCGAGCCCAGCAACGATCAATATCAATGGCCAAGCTGTCAGCCAAGGAGCCTAACCCCTCATAGACCAACGGCCGGAGGGCTTGGTAACTCCAAAGGGCCAACACCCCGATCAAGCGCTCATCAAGCACCATCGGATAGCCGACAAAATGGAGTTTGGTGGGGAGTTTTCCCGGTGTGGGTTCAAGGTTGCAAAAAACACTATCGTTGCTTTGGAGCGGGCGATGCACCGCCACAGCCCCTGATTGCAGGGGATCCCCAAAGGCAGGAAACACCAGATCAACAACGGGCTTTTGGGTTTGGGCGATCATGCCAATGATCGAATGCTCCAGGGTTAAAACCGGCGATTGAAACAGCAGTGAACTCAACAGCGGCTCACTGGTTTCGCCGTTGTAGCTGAACCCCTGACGCTCTAAATACTGGGCTTGGCCGTTATAGACCCAAATAGCGGCGATCGCCCCATCCAATTCATCAATAATCGCGTCGGTACAATATTGTAAACTTTCCGCTAAACCATGGGCATGGACTAAAAACCGGCTCACCCGCGCCATCAAATGCCCCAAGCGAGACTGCTCCATGACATCCGCTTCCACCTGCTTGCGATCGGAAATATCCCGCAAAAACACCAAAATCCCGCCATTTTCCCGCTGAATTTGCACATTCAGCCAAGAATGGCCCAACGCAGAAAACGCCTCAAAGTGAGACATCCCCCCTTGAGTCATAATCCGCCGATATTCTGATTCAAAGCTAGTGCCGAGGAGTTGGGGGAACTCTTCCCAGAGGTTACGGTAGAGTAAATCTGCCTGCGATCGGCCAAATAAAACCGTGGCCGCCCCATTGACCATGACAAATCGCCACTGTTCATCCAAGCGAAAAACCACATCAGAAGTATTTTCAAACACAGTCCCATCCATAACACTGACAATCACGCTTCAACTCCTACCCAGCAATGAACAATCGGGTGTAACTTTGGCTCAAGCAGTTCAACGCTACGGGAAAAATCATCAATTCGCCGTTTTAACAGTTCTGAGGGAAAAATTTCCAACGGGAGGATTATTTGATCCCACGGCAAACAGTCTTTAACACAAGAAAACCCTGACCCTAACTGGCGTAGCCCTGCACTATCGCCTACTCTGCCTTAGCTCAATTATCCGTGCTATTCGCACCGCTACGGGGATTTTCAAAATATCTTATTCGATTCCTTAACGAATTGTGAGGAAAATCATAAACTCCGGGGTGGGGAGTAGGGAGTGGGGAGTGGGGAGTGGGGAGTGGGGAGTGAGGGAGAAAGCTCAATGTCACTCTATCCTCTTTTCTCTATCCTCTTTCCTCCTCACCGGGCAGCGTTGATAATTTGGCCCGCTTCAACGGTCAACTGTTGAGCGGCTTGCTGCCAAGCCCCATCAAATCCGGCGAGGTGGGTGGTGGTGATCACTGTTTGGAAGCGGTCTTGAATCGCCGCCAGTAGGTGATTTTGACGCTGTAAATCTAACTCGGCTAGGACATCATCCAGGAGCAGCAGGGGCGGCTCGCCGGTCACGGCTTCGATTAAATGTAACTCCGCCAGTTTAATGGCGAGAACAAGGGTGCGCTGTTGGCCTTGGGAGGCGTAGCTGCGGGCGGGAATCTCATTGATTAATAGTTCAAGATCATCTCGGTGGGGGCCGACCATCGTTGTGCCGCGCTGGGTTTCCACCGTTTGCCGTTGTTGGATGCGATCGAAAAAGGCCTGTTGTACCTGTTGGGGATCATCCTCCTGCCAAGGCACATTGGGGCTATAGGTGAGGGTGAGGGTTTCCGGTTGACCGCTGATTTGGCTGTGCCAAGCTTGGGCGAGGGGGGCAAGGCGTTGGAGGACGCGGGCGCGGCGACGGGTGACGCGGGAGCCGTGGGCGGCCAGTTGGGCATCCCAGAGGGCTAACTGTTGGGGGGCGATGGTTTCGCCGCGATGGTGGCGGAGGAGGGCGTTGCGTTGACGGAGTACATGGTGATATTCCTGCAAAATATGGGCATAGACGGGTTCTAATTGCACCACGAGATTATCCAACCAGCGACGGCGATCTTCGGGGGTTCCCCGCACTAAATCGAGGTCAAGACTGGAAAATTGGACGGCGTTGAGGGTTCCGAGGGCATCTAACTGACGTTTGAGGGGTTCGTGGTTGCGGCTGAGGGTGCGGCGGCCCGGATGGCGCAGCGTGCAACCCAGTTCAACGGTGCTGTAGCGTTGGGCAATGGTGGCGTTGATCTGGCTGCTGTCGGTGCTGTGGTGGATCAGGTCACGATCGCGGCTCGTGCGGTGGCTTTTCAGCGTGGCCAGGAGTTCGATCGCCTCCAACAAGTTAGATTTCCCTTGGGCATTGTCACCGAGAATAATTGTTTTGGGGGCGGTAAACGTGAGGGCTTGATCGTGGTAGTTCCGAAAGTTGCGCAGATGGAGGTGTTGGAGATACATCGGGGGCGATCGCCGTCAGGATTCACAGGTAGGGGGCATTGCTTCAGCATACCCTCTGGCCGATCCCCCCATGCCACAAGTTCATCCTTGGGTTAGACTTGAGGGGCCCTTCGCAATCCAAAACCATGATCCGGCGGTTGGCTCCCCTTTGGTTATTGTTACTTCCCCTCTGGGCTGTTGTGCCGTTCCCCAGTTTTGCCCAATGGCTCCCTGAACCAGAGCGACGCATTCCCCCCATTACCCCCAATGCGCCGCCCCCCGGCCTTCCCCCCATTCCCAGCGACCCCCTCCCCCCCGATGCCTTCGCCCGTGATTTTCGCGTCACTGCCCTTCAGCCCGATGGCATGGATTCTTTATGGATTGCTTCCTGGTTGGGCCTGGCGCGGATCAATCCCCACACTGGCCAGATTATCGCCCGTGTCGGTTTAGCCAATTCCCGCCTTCAGGCCCTCGCGATGGATCGGGTGGGGCGGGTTTGGGTGGGAACCAGTAGCGGCCTGATGCGGGTCGATTCCCAAACCAACGAAGTTACAGCCTATAACCTCACCTTGCCCTCGAATCGGATTCTTTCCCTGTTGGTGGATCGGCGGGGTTTTCTCTGGGTGGGGGGCGATCGCGGTTTGAGTTTAATCAGCCCCGATCAGGGCCTCATGATGACCACACTCCAAGCCCTCAGCGGTGTCAGCGCCAACGCCCTCACCCTCGATACTCAGGGTCAATTATGGGTAGGAACCTTGGAAGGCTTAGTCCAGGTGGATACTGCTAGCGCCTTCCCCTTGGCAATGATGAATAATTTGCCCGGCGGCATGGTGCAGGCCCTGGCCACTGCCCCCAATGGCCTAATTTGGGCAGGAACCCCCAACGCCCTCCTGGTGATTGATCCGGTTGAACGGCGGATCACCCGTTCCGTCACCCCCTTTCGGGGCAAAAACGTTACATCTGTTGCTTTTGGGGGCGATCGCACCCTCTGGGTTGGCACGGAAACCGGGTTATTTCAAATCCAACCGGATACCGGCGCAATTTTGGCCGAAATCGCCGGCCTCCCCTCGGCACAGATCCTCTCCATTGCCCCCGATACCGGCAATAAAATCTGGGTAGGCACAGGGGAAGGCTTGGCTTGGATCAGTCAAACCAACGGCTTAGTCCGGCCCCATGGGGGGTTTGTGGCGAATCCTCCCGCTCCTTTTTAAGGGAATATTTATGTTTTTCTCCGTCGTCATCCCCACCTACAACCGCCTGCCGATTTTAACGAAATGCCTACGGGCCTTGGAGGCGCAGGTGATTCCCCCCCATAGTCCGATCGCGGGCTATGAGGTGGTTGTGGTGGATGATGGCTCGACGGATCAAACCGTGGCTTGGTTACAGGCTCATGATCGGGAATTTCCCCATCTTGTCCTGTTAGAGCAGGATCACGGCGGCCCGGCCTTGGCTCGGAATTTGGGGGTTCATCAAGCCCAAGGGGATTGGATTATTTTCATTGATAGTGATTTGGTTGTAACCCCTAGTTTTTTACAGGCCCATTGTGAGGGATTGGCCCAGGGACAACGGGCGACGGGGGGCGATGGGTACGCTATCGCGGATCGCTGCTTTACCTATGGGGCGGTGATCAATACCGCTAATTTTGAAAATCCCACCGCCGAACCCTATAAATTGACGGATTTTTCCGCTGCCTATTTTGCGACGGGGAATGTGGCGATCGCCAAGCATTGGCTCCACACCGCCGGTTTATTTGACCCGCAATTTCAACTCTACGGTTGGGAAGATTTGGAATTGGGGGTGCGGTTGAAAAAGTTGGGGTTAAAGCTGATTAAATGCCCCGCCGCCGTCGGCTACCATTGGCATCCCGCCTTTACGCTGGCCCAAATTCCCCAAATGATTGATCAAGAAATTCAACGGGGCCGCATGGGGGTCTTGTTTTACCAAAAACATCCCACATTCAATGTCCGGATGATGATCCAAATGACCAGTCTCCATCGCGTCCTCTGGGGTCTGCTCTCCCTCGGCGGCTGGCTCAACGAGCGACGCATGGCCCCCCTATTGCAATGGTTAATTGATCAAGGCCGCCCCCGTCTCGCGTTGGAGGTGGCCCGGATCTTCCTCAATTGGTACAACGTCCAAGGGGTCTATGCCGCCTATCGGGAACGACGGGCCGCTTGACGACGTTTTAAACCGATCCCCCCAAAGCCTGTCAACAGTAACGCGAGGATGGAAGTGGGTTCGGGAACGGCTTGGGGTTCGGGACTGGGTTGAGGCTGTGGACTGGGTTGGGGTTGGGGTTCGGGTTGGGGTTCGGGATCAGCGATCGCCACCGATTGTGGATCAACCACGAGCCGCCCCACCAAAAAGGCCGAAGAGGCTTTATATTCCTCAGTGATAAAGGAGGTGACGGGGTTAAACGCATCGACGGTGCGGCTAAAACCGAGGAGTTCTAGCGTATAGTTGGCATTGTTTTTGGTAAAGGTGGCCAAACTGAAGGGGCTGGTAAAGTCGATTTTGTCATCACAGGGGGTGGTGCTGATCTGAAAAACGGGGCAGTAGGCTAGACCGCCCGTACTATTAGAGGTTTCATCAATCGTGAAATTATAGTTAAAGTTTTGCGCCATGCCATCAATGGTCATGGCCAGTTGCAAATTTGCGCCATTGGCCCCCGTACCGCTCCAAATGGGAAAGTTGAGGTGAGTGAGTTGGCCGAGGATGAAGTTATTGCCACTGCTAATCGTGGTATCGCTAGCGGCTCCAAAGTTAAAGCCACTTTGGCCGGAATAGGTGGCGGCTTCGCCCCAGCGGATGCTACTGGTTCCCACACCGGAAGAGTACCAAGAATTGCCGTTAATGCCTGTCCAAGTGCCACTGATATCAGTGACGTTAAAACTGGCAGCAGTGGCGGGGAGCGTGATCAGCAACGTTAGCGCACTGCCCAGCAAGGCAGCACGGGGGGATGGCCAAATAGAAGACATCATAATGGGTTCGGGATTGATGGGTTATCGCTGACTCTAACCTAACCACAATCTGGCGGCATGACTAGGGTCGTTGCTTATTCTTTACTTAGGAATCACTGCCGGAAATTTCCGGTTTTTTGCGCGATTCGATCCAAATTGTGAAGGCGATCGCCCCCACCACCCCCACCAAAGCGAGAACGCCAAACTGCGCCACCCACCCCACTAACTGGGCTAGGGGAATCAACCGTCCCACAAAAAAGGCCAACGTCACCATCAACACCGCCCACACCGTTGCCCCGCCCAAATTACAGAGCAAAAACTGACGGTAGGGCATTTGGGCAATCCCCGCCATCGGCCCAGCGAAAATCCGCAACAGGGCCACAAATCGGCCAAAAAACACCGCCCGCCCCGCATTGAGGCTGAACTGTTTGCGGGCCACCCTCAGTTGTGCTTCCGAAATCCGGAACCAACCCCCAACCCGCACCAGGAGCGGCCAACCGCCCCATTTCCCCAACCAATAGCCGCAGTTATCCCCTAGCACTGCCCCACTGATGGCACTGGCCAGCACGCCCCAGTAGCTCAGATCGCCACTGCCCGCTAAAAATCCCCCCACCAGGGTAATTGTCTCACCGGGTAGGGGAATGCCCGTATTTTCTAAAGCAATACCGATAAAGATCACCCAATAGCCGTAGAGTTGGGCTAGGTCTTCCAAGCGATCGAGGGATAAGATTTCCACGGACATCCCTATTTACAAAAGTTCATTATCTCTCTCATCTTGACGCGATCCAGGCTAGGCTGTCAACGTCAAAATCAGTGCTTTGCCTTTAGGTTGGGGAATAATCGGAGCAATCGGATGGATGGGGTAGGGTGAAGTAGATCGTTGTCCCGGCTCCAAGTTGCGATTCTGCCCAAATTTTACCGCCGTAGCACTCGACAATTTTCTGACAGGTGGCTAAACCAATACCAGAACCGGGGGGGGATTCCTCTAGCTGTACGCGATGAAACAGCTTAAAAATGCGATCGCATTCCTCCGAGGGGATCCCCCGACCATTATCCCTAACCCCAAACCGCCAAACTTGGCCCTCAACTTCCGCCCAAATCCGCACCTCTATGGGCACATGGGGGCGGGCAAACTTGAGGGCATTACTGAGAAGATTTTGCAAAAGCTGTAAAATTTGGGTAGTGTTAACCACCAAGGTGGGCAGTGGCTCGACTGCGATTTGAGCTTGACTATTTTGAATACTAAATTGTAAGTTGGCTAAGACTTCCCGCATCACATCATTACAATCAGTGGCTACAATCCGATGGGATTCAACCCCCACTTGAGCATAGGCGAGTAATCCTTCGATCATCTGTTGGAGGCGATCGCTCCCCGCGATAATTTTTTCCACATAGACCACGGCCGGCGCTTCGAGGCGATCGCCAAACTGCACCCGCAATAACTTCGCAAAACCCATAATACTCTGAAGGGGTTGGCGGAGATCATGAGCAATGGTAAAGGCAAATTGCTCTAGGGCTTCATTGGAGCGGGTTAACTCATCATTGAGGGTTTTTAGCTTACGATTGGCCCGCCGTAAAGCGGTGGTGCGCTCTGCCACTTTATGCTCTAAATATTGATTCAGTTCTGTGAGGACGGTATTTTTTTCTTCTAACTTCAAATCATGATTAAAACTATGGAGCGCTTCCTGAACCGTGGAAATTAAATCATCTTTATTCCAGGGTTTGGTAATGTAGCGGTAGAGATTGGCGGCGTTAACTACATTCCCGACGGCATCGGCATTGGCTTGGCCCGTCAACATAATTTTAAAAATGCGCGGGTTTTGGGCATGGATTTTGATCAGCAAATCATCCCCTTTTAACCCTGGCATAATATAATCTGCAATCACCACCGCCACCCGATGCTCATCTGCGGTTAATTCTGCGATCACTTCCAGGGCTTCTTCTCCATCCTGGGCTAATTCAATGATAAAATCTGGCCCGAGAGCATTCTCCAGTTCCGTTTGAATACTGCGTAAAATACTGGGTTCGTCGTCAACGCAAATAATCGCCAGTTTATGATTCATGCTGAGAGAGGGCGGTAGAAATCAACGTCTGTAGTTCTAAGGCTTGCCAAGGTTTTTGAAGGCAATGAAAGAGCTTTGCTTCGGTGTAGGTACGGTGAATGGCTTGCTCGTTTGCCTGGCCCGTTAACATAATCGTGGTAATTTCCGGATAGATTTTGTGAATCCGGATTAAAAATTCATCGCCATTCATCCCTGGCATTAACCAATCAGAAACAATCAGCACGATCATGATACCTTCTCGACGCAATTCGTCGATAATCTCAAAGGCTTCATCAGCACTTTCAGCAAACTCGCACAGATACTGAGATGCCAATGTTGAACGTAATTCAATCTCTAAGCTTTTGAGAATTGTGACTTCATCATCCACACAAAGAATCGCGGCATGGGAACTCATAGGCGTTGGTATTCTGCACGGCTTCCCCCCTATCGTAGCCCAAAGTGTGGGCTTCCTTGCATTGGGTGAGGGATTGACATCCTCCCCGGCCTAAAGGCACGGGGATTCCCAGTCTGCCTACATTAAGTAGACTCCTGATGGGTAGACAGACAAGCAGCCGCCCCAGATCGGGGTCTAACACTGCTTAACGCCTGTCCATTCAGGTCGGCTTGCCCAGCCGCCAAAACATTAAGTTTTAATGATGCCATCATACCATAGACAGGAAAAACTGGATCAATCAATTGGACGAAAAAAGCCGCCCTAAAAGGGCGGGGCTTCAAACCCATTAATTTTGGTGAAAGGGGATGGGGTTAAGGCTTGAAGTGTTGTCGGAGGGGTTCATAAATGAGGGGGGCGATCGCCAGTAAACTCAGCAGGAACACGGCGAGGAAAAAGGGTTTCATCTGGCCCGTAGCGAGGGCGGTTTTGCCAGCGGCTCCCAAGCTGGCATACAAAATCGTACCGGGTAAAATCCCTACCGCTGTACCGATGGCATAGGGTTTTAAGGCAATGGGGGTAAGGCCAAAGAGAAAATTAACGATCGTAAAGGGGGAAATGGGAAAAAATCGCACTGCTAACACGAAGGAAAGGGGCCGCTGCTCCACAGAACGACGGAACCAATGGAGGCGCTGATGGTGGCCAAAGCGACGTTCTGCCCAGCCATGGCCATAGTAGCGGGCGAGGCAAAAGGCGGCGATCGCCCCTAGGGTTCCCCCCACCACTGACAGCACTGTCCCCCAAGCGGCCCCAAACACGAGGCCCCCCGTCACCGCCAAGACTGTGCCAGGAATCCCCATCACCGTTAACGTTACATGGGCCGCCAAAAAAGTCCCCATTCCCCCCTCTTCAATGAGATGTACCCACCGTTGATGATCCGTCAGCCAAAGGCGCAACGGCGAACCCCAGAAGGTGATCAACCCCACGACGATGGGTATCAAACCGATCCATTTCCACACGGGCGATCGCTCCATCGTCTCTATCCTCAAAAATCACAACAACCCCAAACATTCTCACCACCAATCCCCCCCCGTTGTAGCGAAACACCGCCGTTGGATCAAGGCAACCCCCCACGCTTGCACCATTGAGTTTTCTTTTCCGGGCAAAATCCCGTACAATCGTAAAGCAAAACTGTTTATACAAACTCATTACCCTGCAATGATCAAGATTCGACTGAAGCGGTACGGCAAGAAACGGGAAGTCAGCTATCGGATTGTGGCGATTAACAGTCGCTGTCGTCGGGATGGCCGCCCCTTGGAAGAGTTGGGTTTTTATAACCCCCGCACCGATGAAACTCGCCTGAATGTGCCGGCGATCGTGGAACGCCTCAAGCAAGGCGCTCAACCGACGGAAACCGTCCGCGATATTCTCACCAAGGCTCAGGTGTTTGAACAATTGAAAACCGCATAATGACGGAAAGTGTTTCAGTCTTAACAGAATTACCAGATTATGCGGCATTGGTGGAGTTTCTCATTGCCCCCCTCCTTGATGCCCCCGATACCCTACGGATTAATTGTGAATATGTTCGGGGGAACACGGGGGTTTTGGTGAGGGTTGCCTTTGGGGAAGCCGATCAGGGTCGGGTGTTAGGACGGGGCGGCCGCAATATTGAAGCGGTGCGCACGGTTTTAACGGCCACAGCGGAAAATGCTGGGCAAACGGCTCGCTTGGAGGTGTTTGGCAGTCCCCGACCGGAACGGGAAGACCAGCAACGCCATCACCTTGATGGAAATTCACCAGATCGTGAAATCCAGGTTAAACGGCCCTTAACGGAGCGGCCCACCAAACCTCGCCGCCTCGATGCCGAATCACAATGAGCGAGATGATTTCGTTCCCCAGTCCTGAAAGTGCGATCGCCTTTGCTGGGATTGGGGAAAGCCATTTGAAACTCTTGGCCCGCCATACCGGGGTGAACTTGGTGCTGCGGGGTCAGGATTTGGTAATGACGGGGCAACCGAAGGCGATCGCCCGTTGCGGGGCGGTGGTGCGATCGCTCCAACCCCTCTGGGAAACGGGGCAAACCCTAGGGGAGCCGGATATTTTCACCGCCTTCCATGCCGTCGATACGGGCCGCGAGGAAGATTATCAAGATTTACAAAAAAATATCCTCGCTACCACCCGGCGCGGCGTTCCGATTCGGGCGAAAACCTTTCGCCAACGGCAATACATCCAAGCGATCCGCAGTCATGATGTGGTGTTTTGCATTGGCCCGGCGGGAACGGGTAAAACGTTTCTCGCGGCGGTGTTGGCGGTGCAAGCCCTCCTCAAGGATGAATGTGAGCGCATTATCCTCACCCGGCCCGCTGTGGAAGCGGGGGAGCGGTTGGGATTTTTACCGGGGGATTTGCAGCAAAAGGTAGATCCGTTTTTGCGTCCCCTTTATGATGCCCTCTATGAATTTATCGATCCTGAAAAGATCCCGGATCTGATGGAGCGGGGCAAAATCGAAGTGGCTCCTCTGGCCTATATGCGGGGGCGCACCCTCAAAAATGCCTTCGTGATTGTCGATGAGGCCCAAAACACCACCCCCGCCCAGTTAAAAATGGTGTTAACCCGTTTGGGGCAAAGTTCGCGCATGGTGGTGACGGGGGATGTGACGCAAACGGATCTCCCCCAACAGCAGGATTCCGGCTTAGTGGTAGCCCAACGAATTTTAAAATCCGTTGAAGGGATTGCCTTTTGCCAACTTTCCGCAGCGGATGTGGTGCGCCATCCCTTAGTCCAGCGGATTGTGACGGCCTATGAACAATACGAAACCCGTGGAAAATAATTCAACTGGAATCCAGTGATGCTAGGGAACGGTGCGTCAGACACAATCTAACCACCAACATCATTATTGATCCTGTCTGACGCACCCTACGCTTGAGTTGTAGGGTGCGTCAGATTGATAACCTAGAACGAAAAAGAGTAGCTTAACGGCTGACGCACCATTGATTGAGCAACCTGCGGAATGTCGGTTGTAGATTGAATGGGTGTGGGGGCGAAAGATTTTTCGCCCCTACTGGCGTTGGGCGAGTTGGGCCTGGGCAAATTCTCGCACTTGGGGATCATTGTCGTTTTCGGCGCGATCGCTCACAAATTCCCAGGTTTGGGGGACATTGGCGTATTGCTCAATCATTACCGTGAGGGCGCAGAGGCGGGGATTCACTTCATCGGGGGTTTGGCGACGGAAGCGATCGGCAAAGGCACATTTAGAGAGAATTTCATAAACATTAAAGGCATCCCGCCAACCCCGCACCAGTTCTTGCACCGCTAGGGCGCGAATGATCGGGTTTTGGGCATATTGGGCATAGGTTTTAAACCAGTTGAGGGTTTCGATTTCTGCTTTGCCGTAGTGGGCCAGGGCGCGAATCGCCACGGAAAGCACCCCCGGATCGCTTTCTGCTTTAATCCAATCCTTGAGATCTTCGAGAAAGGTGGGGTGCGCCTGAAGGTGGGGGAGGGTGGTTTGAAGGGCGATCGCCCGCTCACGGGGAGGGGCGATCGCTTGTAATGTGGCGAGGGTGACGGTGGAGGAAGGGGTAGACATTGTTTGTAGATAACCAAGATAGATCGCTGGCATTGGAGCAAAAGCTGCGCCATTGGGCAACATTCTAAGGGCAAACCCCACAAGCGGCGATCCCGATTGCTGTAGGGGCGAAAAATTTTTCGCCCCCTCCCCAAGGTGCGCCCCTTAACCGCCGTAGTAGAACAGAATTTCTTTCTCCTTCAAGGGAGGGAATTCAGCATCCAGAAGACGCTGATTCAGTTCCGCCTGGGAAAGATGTTTCGCCCCGATGCGGACAATGCGCGATCGCATCGTATTGGTGACACCGCTACGCTGGCGATCGCCCTCCAACGCCATCACATCTTGATAAAGCTTTAATTTGGCGGCGGGGATGGGGCTGCCATCGAGATCGAGACCTTGGGCGATCGCCACATCAACAGCATCAGCACCAGTCGTTTGATCAGCCATGGGAAATGATTAAAAAAAGAGAACTCCGCCATTGTCCCATTGCCATGGGGTTTAAACCAAATGGCGATCAGCTAACACCGAGCGGTGAGAATTTCGTACCCCGTCGCGGTGACTAACACCGTATGCTCAAACTGAGCCGAGAGGCGGCGGTCAGCAGTAACGACCATCCAGCGATCGCGCAATGTCCGCGTCACCTTCGACCCCGCATTAATAATCGGCTCAATCGCCAGCGTCATCCCCGGTTTCAGCGTCACCTTCGGTAGATCCGGCGTGCGGGTATGGAACACCGCCGGGGGTTCATGCAAATTGCGCCCCACCCCATGGCCAGTAAAATCATCCACAACCGCATAACCATAGGGGGTGACAAAATCTTCAATGGCCGCCGCAATATCCAATAACTGATTTCCCGGCTTGACCTGCTCAATGCCTTGGTATAACGCCGCTTCCGCCACCTTCATTAACTGAGCAGCATCAGGTTTTATCCTGCCAATGGCGATCGTCATACAGGAATCGCCATGATAACCATCCTTAAACGCCCCCGTATCCACCTTGAGCAGATCCCCCTCCCGTAAAATCGCCTTCTTACTGGGAATGCCATGCACCACCTCATGATTTAAACAGGCACAAATTGAAGCGGGAAAACCGTGATAGCCCTTAAAACTGGGGGTGGCTCCCTCCCCGCGAATCCGCCCCTCGGCATAGGCATCAAGATCGGCGGTACTCATTCCCGGCTGGGCCATGGCCGCAATCTCCTGCAACACCATCGCCACAATCCGCCCCGATTCCCGCATCCGCTCCACCTCCAGCGCTGACTTTAATTCAATGCCGCGACGGCTACGGCCCATCGGGGGCAGGGCGGAACGGGGAGCGAAAAGTTGGGTCAAGAAGTTCATCACCGGTTTTGAAGGATTATGATCCAGTGTATCGGTTTCCCTGCTTTTTGTTATCGTGATGGCAATGTTTTCAAGTCCTTTGCCATGACTGTTGAAATTATTCCTGTAACAACGCCGGAAGAGTTGGCAGAATTTCTTGCGGTTCCGCTGCGAGTTTATCGCCATGATCCCTATTGGGTGCAGCCCTTGCAAAGTGGGATTAAAAAACAACTCAGCCCCGAAAATAACTTTCGCACCTATGGCGATTTACAGCCCTTTGTCGCCCGCCAAAATGGGGAAGGGGTGGGGCGGATTGTGGCGATAGTGAATCAGCGTTTAATTGAGCGCAGTGGTCAGCCCTTGGGGATTTTTGGGTTTTTCGAGGTGATTCCTGATTTAGCAGTGGCTTCAGCGTTGTTGGATGGGGCTATGGCTTGGCTTCAAGAAAAAGGGATGACCCATGTGCGCGGCCCCATTGATCTTTCCACCCATCATAATTGCCTTTGTTTGGCTGAAGGGTTTGAAGATACGCCCCACATCCTCACGCCCTACAATCCCCCTTACTATGCCGATTTTTTGGCAAAATTGGGCTGGGAACGGGTGAAAAATGCCTATGCTTATCAGATGGATCTGAGTATTCCGTTGAGCGATCGCTTTGAACGGGCCTATAACATTGCGCTTAAATCGGGGATTACATTTCGCAATTTACACACCCAAGGGGAAGCCTTCGAGCAGGATTGCCAAACCCTTTATCAACTATTTACCACCAATTTTGCCAATAATTGGAGTTCGAGCGCTCGCACTTGGGAGGAGTTTCGGGAGGAGGCAGAGGATCTAAAAAGTTTGGTCGATCCGGATATTTTCCCCGTTGCGGAGGATCAGGGCAAAATGATCGGGTTTTGTATGGCGTTGCCAGATTACAATTTGGCCTTAAAGCACGTTAATGGTCGGTTAAATTGGCTAGGAATTTTAAAATTCCTGTGGTTCCGTCGTCAGATTAATCGGGTGCGGGTGATTGCGATTACTGCCCTGCCGGAATATCGTCGCAAGGCGGTTCCTCTGGCGTTAGTTTACCTCCTGATGAAACAGGGAATGCAACCGGGTAAACCCTATAAAACCGCTGAACATTCTTTTGTGTGGGAAGATAACACGCCATCCCGTCACCTGATTGAGGCGACGGGCAGCACAATTTCTAAAACCTATTGTATGTTTGAGAAAGGGATTTGAGATGCACCGAACGCTATACTATACAGGATGATTGTCAAAAGAGCGCAATATGGAGCCGTGGGAGACTCATTGAGGCTCTGTTAATGTGGCGAAATGTTCCAGTAAAAGGCGATGAATAAAAATGTAGCCGCCGCCAACTTTTTGAAGCAGAATTAAGCGGGTGGCGGTGTCAAGAAATCGTGCTAAATTCCAAGGTAAGGAGCCATCACAATAGAGGAGGAGGCGTAAGATAAAATGCTGTAAACAGGCGATGCCTGCTGGAGATGCCCAACCAAAAATGAGGCCCAAAGAAACCCCTACCAATAACGGCAACCCTAAGAAACCAGCGATAATGGTGAGGGCAACAACGCCAATCAGGGCAAAAAAGGCGGTGTAGCGGAGGGATTGGAAAATGCCTTGATTGGGGATGGTGCTGGTGGGAATACTACCCCCGGATAATCCCTGTAATAAAATATAGATAATTCCTGTACCCAAGCCATATAAACCATAGAGAAAGGTTTCCCAAACTGTGCGCGTCCAACCGAGGGTAAAGCCAAAAATGACATAGGCAAACATTGATAAAATCATCACTAAAATGCCAATTTGTAACCCGGTTTTGAGGTTGGCTTGGGCTTTGCGATTCGACCAACGGATCAGATCAACGGGTTCGATGGGATGCTCCCGTAGGCCGAAGGTGAAGGCGAGGGTGAGGCCGCCACCAATGCCGAGGATAATGGCGGCGTTGACCCCTGCGGCGGGGCTGATCAACAGGCCCAAGTTGACCCCGGCCCCTAAACCAGCGATCGCCGTCCCCAACAGCCCCACCCCCAAGGTATAGGCCCACCGTTTCCAGGGGCGATGGGTATGCTGGCGCGGATGGGTACGCTGGCGCGGATGGGTACGCTGGCGCGGATCGCACCAAGTGGGCTGCATCTGTTCAATGAAAAAGACGGTTTGAGAATCTGCCTGCATTTGGCGGGCGAGGCGGGTCAAGCTATGGCGGAGCCGTTGGTGGCTATAGGGTAAGCGCCCGCTATGGCGGTTGAGCATCCGCTCAATGTAGGTGTTGAAGAGATCGGTGCGTAGGGTTGTGGCATCGAGGCCGCGCTGTTGAAAATGTTCGGCGGGGAGATCTCGGTAGGCGAGGGTGATGATACTGAGCATCAGGGGGGATTGGGCTAAGGCTTGCAAGGCGGGATCGGTTTCGAGCCAATCGCTCACCACCGTTAGCCCCGCGCCGTAGCCTTGGAGATATTGGCGAATTTGGGGCAGCGTGAGGGGTTGAAGGCGTACCGCTGCTTGGAGCCGTAGCTGTTCCCCCAAGTTGAAATAATCGGCAACGCGGCAACAGACGACTAATTCCGTTTGACCATAAGCGGTGATGAATTGGTTAATGGCCGCGACACAGGGCGATCGCCATTCCCCCCGCACCTCATCCAAACCATCGAGCAATAACAGCAGGGCTTGATTTTCCACCCAATCCCGGCCAATCAGGGGCGCGACTTGATACTGTCGTTGTAATTCCTGAACGACCCAATCCCCTAGGGTTTGCTTGCCTCGCCAGGAGGAGAGGTTTAACACGACGGGGAGCAGGGCTTGGGGATGGGCGGCGGCTTGATCCAAGAGATCCCGCCCTAGTTCTAGCAACGTTGTTGTTTTCCCGGCTCCCGGCTCTCCCAAAATTAACAGCGTCCGCCCCGCTCCCAACTGAGCAAACCGATCCGCCACGGTTTCCCCGGTAATCAGCCTTTCCTCCCTTTCGGCCCCCTGCCACACCACGCCCCAAGGCCGGGCCAGGGCTTTGCTTTCTTCCCTCAGTCCCAATTCGAGGAGAACGCGGCCATGAAGCGATCGCTCCAATACCCCTTTCACCCAAAAATTCCGCACTTTATTGAGCAAAATTTGGCGGTTGCGGTCTTGGCTGACGGGGGGGCGCGGGGGCGATTGGGTGGTGATGGCGAGGGGAGCCATGGGGATTGTGGGGGTATCGTGGCGGGGGGGCGGGGCTGTGCCGGTGAGGGCGGCGAGGGCGATCGCCGCGTTGGGATAGCGATCGCCCCCCTGGATTTGGATGCAGCGGTTTAAGACGGTGGCGAGGGGTTCCCCCAAGCCCAAGGATGCGAGGAGGGGAAGGCGTTGGTTGGGGGAGAGGCGATCGGGTCTTGTCCCTGTCAGGGCCTCTAGGGCAATCATCCCCAAAGCAAAGAGATCACTACTATATTCCGGTTGTCCCGCCTGTTGTTCTGCGGGCATATAGCCCGGTGTGCCGATGCCAATCGTAATGTTTCGTTGGGGTGTGAACGCTTTCACGGCCCCAAAATCGATGAGCATCAGCCGCCCGTTCTGCCGCCGTCGCATCAAATTACTGGGTTTGAGATCGCGATGAATCACGCCTTGGTTATGGACAAAGGCAAGGACGGTTAAAACCTCCCTGAGCATTGTTTCCACCGCAGGGGCGGGCCAAGGTTGCCCTAACTCCATTTCTAGGGTGTTGCCTTCGATATAATCCTGCACCAGATAAAATCGGCCCTCGGTGGCAAAGTGGGCTAAGAGGCGGGGAATCTGGGGATGATCCCCCAATTGGTAGAGGATTTGGGCTTCCTGTTCAAAGAGGCGGAGGGCGTTACTGGGGCGGCTACCGTCGTGAAGTTCGGCATGGAGTTGTTTAACGACACAGGGGGGCGTACCGGGGAGATGGTGATCGAGGGCGAGATAGGTTTGCCCAAAACCCCCTTGGCTCAAGGGTTCCCGCAATTCGTACCGTCCCACTAACAGTTCACCCATGGTCAAGGAAGATCCTGAATGTTGTTGATTTCAATGTTAGCTGTCCTTGGCGGAATGCTCCCCTCCCATTGATCGGTGGAGGGGCGTTGGCGTAAGCCTGCCGGAGGCACAAAATTTTTCGCCCCTCCATCAACCCACATTTTACCGATCGCGCATAATGGGGGTTATGGTTGAAGGCAGTTTAACGATCCAGGGGTAACGCTATGTCTCGGTTGCTGGTGACGCAATATCAAGGGGAAGTGGAAAAGATCATCCGCTATGGGGGTTCTCGGAAGGAGACGAGTATTCGCAATGCGTTTGAGCGGTTGCTGAATGATTATTGCAAGCCGCGTAATTATTTGTTGATCCCGGAGTTGGATTATAAGACGCGGTTTAATACGACGGTTTTCCCGGATGGGACGGTTAAGGATGCGATTCGGTTGGAGCATGGTTGGTGGGAGAGTAAGGATCAATATGACAAGCTCGATCTAGAGATTGAGAAGAAGTTTGAGAAGGGTTATCCCGATGAGAATATTTTGTTTGAGGATTCTCAGACGGCGGTTTTGATTCAGCATGGCCAGGAAACGGCGCGGGTTTCGATGGGGGATGCGGAGGGGTTGGATCATGTTTTGAATGTGTTTGTGGATTATGAGCGGCCGGAGGTGCGGGATTTTCGGGCGGCGATTACACAGTTTAAGGAGGATATTCCCCATATTTTGGAGGCGTTGCGGGGGATGATTGGGGAGCAGGAGGGGGAAAATGAGGAGTTTCGGCGGCGGCGGGATGGATTTTTAGGGGTTTGTCGTCAGTCGATTAATCCGGAGATTGGGGTTTTTGATGTTCATGAGATGTTGATTCAGCATATTTTGACGGAGGATATTTTTAGCAATATTTTCCATGAGTCGCAGTTTCATCGGGAGAATAATATTGCGCGGGAGTTGTTGGAGATTATCAATACGTTTTTTACGGGGGCGACGCGGCGGAATACGTTACGGAGGATTGAGCATTATTATGCGGTGATTCGGCGGAAGTCGGAGAATATTGTTAATCACCATGAGAAGCAGAAGTTTTTGAAGGCGGTGTATGAGAATTTTTACAAGGCTTATAATCCGAAGGCGGCGGATCGGTTGGGGATTGTGTACACGCCGAATGAAATTGTGCGGTTTATGATTGAGGGGGCGGATCATTTGGTGTATGAGCATTTTGGGAAGTTGTTGAGTGATCCGGGGGTGGAGATTTTAGATCCTTGTACGGGGACGGGGACGTATGTGACGGAGTTGATTGAGTATTTACCGGCGGATAAGTTGGAGCATAAATATAAGCATGAGATTCATTGTAATGAGATGGCAATTTTGCCCTATTACATTGCGAATTTGAATATTGAGTTTACCTATGCTCAAAAGATGGGAACTTATGAGGAGTTTAAGAATATTTGTTTGGTGGATACGTTGGAACATACCAGTTATGAATACAAGCAGGGTGATCTGTTTTCAATGAGTGTTGAGAATACAGAACGAATCCGCAAGCAGAATGAAAAGGATATTTTTATCATTATTGGCAATCCACCCTATAATGCTTGGCAAGAAAATTTTAATCAGCACAATGCCAATCGAGTTTATAAGGGGATTGATCAAAGGATCAAGGAAACTTATGCAAAGTTTGGCACTGCTCAAAATCAGATTGCTATTTATGATATGTACACCCGTTTTTTACGGTGGGCATCGGATCGGCTGGGCAAAAATGGCATCCTTTGTTTTGTTTCTAATAGTTCTTTCATTGATTCCAAGGCATACGATGGCTTTAGAAAAGGTGTGGCGCAGGAATTTAGTGAGATGTGGATTGTTGACATGAAAGGCAATGCCAGAACAAGCGGAGAGCAACGGAGAAAAGAGGGGGGGAATGTTTTTAGTGATGAAATTCGGGTAGGGGTTGCGGTTTATTTTCTAGTGAGAAAGGAAAACTCTCGTGGATTTAAGATTTTTTATAATGCCATTGGCGATTATGTGAGTGCTGACGACAAGAAGCAGTATTTTGATATTCATAAATTAAAAGATCTGAATTTTCGTCATGCTGTACCAGATCAGAAGGCGAATTGGATTAATTTAACGGATAATGATTTTGATGAGCTTTTACCGTTGATTGATAAGCAAGTCAAATCCGGGAAATCTGAGGAGGCTATTTTTAAGCTTTTTTCCCGTGGGGTTGAAACAGGACGGGATGAATGGGTATTTGATTTTTCAAAATTACATCTTGAAAATAAGGCTAGATATTTAATAAAAGCATATCAAAACCGGCTTGAATCTGGAGAAAATCTTGATTTAGATATTAAGTGGGATAGAGAGCTTGAGGGTAGTCTTTTGCGTAAAATCCAGAAAAATTTTGAATTAGAAAATATAAAAATTAGTCTTTACCGCCCATTTTCAAAACAATTTATTTATTTTGACAAGATTTTTAATAGGATGCCAGGTTTAGTTTCTCAGATCTTCCATTCTGGAAATACTCAAAATCAATTAATTGCCGTCACAAATCATACTCAAATTCCTTTTTTAGTGCAAGCTGCAAATTGTATAACTGCACTTGATGTTGGAGGACGGCCCACTCAATGCCTCCCCCTTTATCGCTACGATCAAAACGGCAACCGGATCGATAACATCACCGATTGGGGCCTAAACCAAATTCAAACCCATTACAACGACCCCACCATCACCAAAGAAAACATCTTTCACTACACCTACGCCATCCTCCACCATCCCACCTACCGCACCAAATACGAACTCAACCTCAAACGCGAATTTCCCCGTCTCCCCCTCTACCCCAACTTCCATCAATGGACAACCTGGGGCCAAACCCTCATGAACCTCCACATCAACTACGAAACCATCCAACCCCACCCCCTCCCCCAAATCCAAACCGCCACCAAAGAAAACCCCAAACCCAAACTCAAAGCCGACAAAACCACCAACATCATTGCGATCGACGAAAACACCCAACTCCACAACATCCCCCCCCTCGCCTGGGCCTACAAACTCGGCAACCGCTCCGCCCTAGAATGGATCCTCGATCAATATAAAGAAAAGAAACCCAAAGATCCCACCATCGCCCAACGCTTCAACACCTACAAATTCTCCGATTATAAAGAGCAGGCGATCGACCTCCTCCAACGAGTCTGCACCGTCAGCATCCGCACCATGGAAATCATCCAAACCATGCCCAATAACCCCCAAAACCCATGAACCTCGAAACCGAAATTTTCCAAATTGTTACCAAACTCCCCGAACCTTTACAACAGGAAGTCTTAAACCATGCCCGCCAACTCCTAGAAAACCACTCAAAATCTAACCCCGTCGATGGTCATCAAAAAAAACGCAGAGTAGGCATACTCAAAGGCACTTTTGTTTTACCCTTACCAGACGACTTTGACGATCCCCTCGAAGACTTAGCCGAATATATGTAATATGGCAAAACTTTTAGATACTCATACTAATGACCATCGAAACAGAAATTCTCCAAACCCTTGCCCAACTCCCCGAACCTTTAAAACAGGAAGTCCTCAACCATGCCCTCCAACTCTTGGAAAACCACTCAAAATCTACCCCTATCGAAAAGCATTCTAAAAAACGTCGTTTAGTCGGCTCAATGAAAGGCACTTTTGTTTTACCCTTACCCGACGACTTTGACGATCCCCTCGAAGATTTTGCCGATTATCAGTAATAACGCCTAAAGTCCGCCCGCAAAACCCACCAACTCCCCAAATAATCCCCCATGCTTAAATCCCTCAAAATCGAAAACTTTCGCTGCTTCCAAACCTTCGAGCTTCAACAACTTGGCCAAATCAACTTACTCGTTGGTAAAAACAACAGCGGCAAAACCTCCATCCTCGAAGCCATCCAACTCCTTAAATCTCGATCCAACCTCGAACCACTCCTACAAATCATGCTCAATCGTGGCGAATATATCTTAAATGAACGACGCAACAACCGCCGAGAACTAGATATTCGCCATCTTTTTTATGGTCATAACATTCACAAAGGTAGCCATTTTTCAGTGTCTGCCAATAGTCAAGATCAACAAGAAGCAATTAATTTTATCATCGAGTCATCACCACAACTTAGCTTATTTGAAGAATTTCAAGATCTGAACTTATCTATGTATTGGTTAGGAAGTCAACATCGCTTTGAACTCCCTTTGACCTCTACAACTGTACCGCTTAAATACTTCCGAGAAATTGATCCAGAACTTCAGGAAACTAACACCGTCATTCAGTGGCTAAACTCCTCTACATTGACAACCGAAAAAATGGTAGAATTTTTTGATGATATTGTTTTAACACCTGAAGAAGCAGTTATCACCACAGCATTACAGATTGTTGAGCCAAATATTGATCGAATTGCTTCTCTTGTTTCAGCCACTCATAGTCAAGGCGCAACCACTCGTTTTGTCGCCAAACTCAAAGATAGTGATGAACGTATTCCCATTGGTAATATGGGAGATGGGATGTGGCGAATATTGGGGCTAACATTAGCAATTATTAATGCGAGAAATGGTGTTTTATTGGTAGATGAAATTGATACTGGATTGCACTATAGTACAATGTCCGATATGTGGCGATTAATTTGGCAAACCGCCCAACGCCTTAACGTTCAAGTTTTCGCCACAACCCATAATAGTGACTGCTGGCAAAGCCTTGCCGCCATTGCAAATCCTGAAAAATCTGGCGAATCAGGCATCACCATTCACCGCATTGAAAAAGATAAACCCCATAGCGTTGTGTTTACCGAAAAACAGATCATGATTGCCACTGAAAATAATATTGAGGTGCGCTAGATGAACAACAAGAATTATTCCAAAATCTTACTCGTTGAGGGGGAAGAAGATCGTCGCATTATTCCCGAACTAATAGAAGCTAACGGCGTGCAGTGGATAATGGAAAAACAGCCCATTGTTTTTATTAAACCTTGTAATGGTTATGATAACTTGGTCAATCCAGACCTAATTGGCACTTATTTACAGGCTTCTGGGCTTTTGGCATTGGGTATGATCATTGATGCGGATGAGAACCCCCAAGAACGCTGGCAAAGTATTAGAAATGCAAGCCTAAAAACTATCCCAGATTTGCCAGACACTTTACCCGCAGAAGGCTTAATCCACACAACATCAGAAGGGATTCGCTTTGGCATTTGGATGATGCCCGATAACCAAATGCGCGGAATGCTAGAGACATTCATCGCCTACATGATTCCTACCGAAACGACAGAACTGTGGCAATTTGCCCAAGCCGTAACCCGTGAAGCTCAAGAAAAAGGAGCCGCGTTTAAAACAACTCATGCAGATAAAGCTCAAATTTATACTTGGCTTGCTTGGCAAAATCCCCCAGGGCGGCAACTCCATCAAGCTATCAAGCAGAAAATTCTCGCGCCACAACATCCTGAGGCTCAAAAATTTGTGACTTGGTTTAAAACACTTTATGCTTTGTGATTTCAAAACCTGCCCGCCCCAAGCGATCGCCCTTCGGTATTATAGGAAAATGCCGAAATTACCCCTATCGCCATGCCTTGGTTTGTCAAAATTGAAAAAGGGATCGTCGATCGCCCCACCTTTGATCAATACGTTCCCGCCCATCGCGCCTACGTTGAGCAACTCATCGCCCAAGGCCATCAAGCCAAAACCGGCTACTGGGCAGAATATGGGGGGGGAATGCTCCTGTTTTGGGCCAAATCCCGCGCTGAAGCAGAGGCGATCGTTGCCCAAGACCCCCTGATCATCCATCAATGCGTCCGCTACGAACTCCACGAATGGCGGCTCGTCGTTGCCTGAGCCGGGGCAGATGTGCCGAGCGAGCCGTTTAAATATTGACCTAATGTAAAATGATCTTAAAAGCCCTTTAAGAATGAGGGATGATCGTCTCACAATAGAGTCTAACCGGCCAAGCCTTCACCTCATATAGGAGTTCCATGGATAACGAGCAACAAGTCTACCGGATGCGATGCACCCTCACCTTTGGGGATATCTACGGCCAAATTATTATTTGGCTGATTGTCATCTTCATCTCCCTGGCTACCACCCTCGCCATCTGGAGCAGTACCCGCCAAGCCTATGCCTTTCTAACCATTGGGATTATAGTGGTGCTGTCGTTGCCCTTTTTGGTGTTCGCCTTCGTCACCACCCTCTTAAATCACATCGAATTTGTGCCTTTAGAAGAAGAAGCAAATACGAACCAACTTTCCCTCAATACGCCCCGTCCCGCTAGCCAAAAACCCGCAACTGCCAGTTAGCCCTCATGCCCCGCCTAAACCGCTAAAAAATGGGGAGCCATTGGCTCCCTATTTTAACCCTTGAGGATTCTATCCGGATTTTTTCCCGTAGGCACGGTGCGGAGATTGGGCAATTTGATTCTGGGCTGGTTCCGGGATTTGGGGGTGTTGATTTTTTTCAAGGACACAATAAATGCCTTGATAAATCAATGCTTCTCGTTGGATTTGTCGTTGGGCGGATTCATGGGTAATGGGCGAAAGACCCAATGGCTCATTCTCTTCACAAACAGCGTAGAGATTGGGAATCCGACTTAAAACGTAAGCGAGGAGATCCGGCATTAAATTACAGGATTGAAAGCGTTCTTGGACAGGTTTGGGCTGCTCGGCAAGAATATACTCAATGTCATCTTGCACCAACAGGTGAGTCCTATTGACCAAGGTTTTTCCCATTACGTTTTTCCTCCAGACCGGAAGTAGTCTGAATTACAGCATTATTAACCGAATATTATAGGCGGAAGGGGGCCTTCCCCACAGACAGAAATGGCGGAAAAATGCTGGCGTGATCTTCATCACAAAGACATTTTAAAAAATCAGTATTTATGCTTATCGCACCGGGCTGGTTGCTGTTGGCCGGGGGGCTGGTGGGGCGGGGCGTTGGCTGCGGCGGAGACTCTGGCGGGCCATGGCGATAGTTTGAGGAAAAACGCCGACAATATTACCTAATACTTCGTCAGGAATTTCGGCGATCGCCCGTCCCCCAAAATATTGCTGCATCATCACCACAATCCGCCGCGCCCGCTTGAGGGGAACCGGACAATCCACCGCCTTGCGCGTCGCTTCAATCCACTGACTCCGGGCATGAAAGGCTTTATACTTGCGCTGAAAATTTTCAGGATAGGTGAGGGCCGCATCCCCCAAAGGAATTAACCGGGCACAGTCCAAATCCACCACTCCCCCCACCAGCGCACCGGGGCCCACCACTTCCGCATAGTGGGGATGGCAAATAATCATGCCATTGCCTTTGCGGGCCTTTACATAAAAAACTTGACCGCTACGGAGTTGGTTGAGAACCTGTGTCGGGCGAAAGAGGGGGTTAGGGGTAAGTGCTCGCTGTAACATGATTCGTGGGGGGGAGCGGGAAGATTTTGTGAACTTTGTTAAAAAATCCTAACAACTCTATTTTAAAAGCTCTCGCCAAAAAAAAAGACCGCAAATTTGGCGATTTTCTGAAAAAGAGCCGGTAGCAAAAAGCACCTTAACTCTCCGCATATTTAGGGAGAAAGATTCAAACAATGGGCAGATGCGCAGATGTATCGTTCACATCACTGTGATTTTAACCCAACTCCCCCCCACTGTCAGCCATCTTGTCGAGAAGGGAAGGATCAGGGGATGATGGGATTATTTGCCCCTGGGGATCAAGCTTGTGGATGTTACCTTTTTAGGAACCAGTTCCGGTGTGCCAACGCGATCGCGCAATGTTTCCAGCATAGCCCTACGCCTGCCCCAACGGGCTGAGGTGTGGTTGTTGGACTGTGGCGAAGGCACTCAGCACCAACTCCTACGCAGCGACATCCGCCCCTCCCAAATTCGCCGCATTTTCATCACCCATATGCATGGGGATCACATCTATGGCCTGATGGGCTTGATCGCCAGTTGTGGCCTCGCCGGTACGGGGCAAACTATCGACATCTACGGCCCCCCCGGCTTAAAGGACTACATTGCCACCGCCAGCAAATATTCCTATATGGATATTGGCCGGCGGGTGAATGTCCATCCGGTTACACCGGGGCTAGTCTATGAAGATGGAGAATTTCAAGTCACCTGCGCTCTCTTAACCCACCGCATCCCCGCCCACGGCTACCGACTGGCGGAAAAAGACCGCCCGGGCCGGTTTCGGGTTGAGGAGGCCACCGCCTTAGGCATTCCCCCCGGCCCCCTCTACGGCGCATTAAAACAGGGCAAAACCGTCACCCTCGAAGATGGCCGCCGGATTAATGGTGCGGATTTGTGCGATCGCCCCGAAAAGGGGCGAAGTTTGGTCTACTGTACCGATACGGTGTTTTGTGATAATGCGGTGGCCCTCTCCCAAGGGGCTGATGTGCTGATCCATGAAGCCACCTTTGCCCATGAAGATGCTCAGATGGCCTTCGATCGCCTCCATTCCACTTCCACCATGGCCGCCCAAGTGGCCTACCTCGCCCAAGTGCAGCAATTAATCCTCACCCATTTCAGCCCCCGCTATGCACCGGGCAACCCGATCCAATTGGGGGATTTGTTAGCCCAAGCCCAAGCGATTTTTCCCAATACAGTTTTAGCCAAGGATTTTCTCACCCATACCACCCCCCGCCATCGTCCCACAACTTAAACCAAACGGGACAACAGCGAAAACACGCCAAAACCAATCAACACCACACCGCTCACCGGATTGATCCACCCTGACCACCGCCGTAAACTGAGCAATTGCTTCACGGTTCCGGTGAATGTTCCCGCTAATACCAACGGCAACACATAACCCAAGGCATAGGCTAACAACAACACTGCTCCTAGGGCTAAATTTTGCTTGCTCCCTACCCAAGCTAATAACGTGGCTAAAACCGGCGTGCTACAGGGAGAGGCTACTAATCCAAACGTTAGCCCCAAGAGGTACGATCGCACCCCCGTTGGCAGATGCTCCCCAATCCAAGCGCCCCCGCCCCAATCGGGCCAGCGTAGGGGGATAATTTCCAGTAAATTTAAACCCATGAGAATGGCGATCGCACTCACCACCAAAGGCAACCCCACCCCCACCTGACCATACACCCGCCCCAACCCCGCCGCCCCAATGCCCAACCCTGCCAACGTCGTCGCCAAACCGAGGGCAAACCAAGCCGATTGCACCAACGCCACCCCCCGCCCTTGGGATTCATAGCCGCCAATATAGGCGATCGTAATCGGCAACATGGAGAGCATACAGGGGGTGAGGCTCGTGAATAGTCCCGCTAAAAAAATCAGCGACACACTCAAGATCGTGATGTGATCCAATTGGGCTGTGACCAATTGATTGGCGTATTGGGAGAGGGTATAAAGCTGAGTTTGGAGGGTTTCCAGCATGGATCAGGGGGGAGGGGGTAGGAATATCGTAGCTTGGGGAACGGGGAACGGGTTTAATTCAGGATTCCGTAGGGGCGTTGGCGTAAGCCTGCCGGAGGCACAAAAATTTTTCGCCCTCCCCTTGTCTGGCATGAGTCAGTATTGTTAGGACGTTAAATCTGAAACCCTCTCCGGGTGGGCATTGCCTACGCGATGTCCGATGAATTGTGGGGATTGTTCAAAACTCAAGGGTGGATTGGAGGAAGAGGTGAAAGCCATTTTCTTGAAATGTGGCGTTGCGGTAGCGTTGACTACTGCCCTGATCCTGAAATGTTAAGGGTAGACCCCAATAGAGGCCCAGATCAAACCCTTGGGGTACTGTCCATAATAACCCGAGGCCCACAGAGGCCAAGGTTGTTCCGGTTTGACCCGTTGCGCCTAGGGCTGGCCACACGCGCCCCCAGTCGAAAAAGGGGGCAATGCGGACAATGCCGCCGGGATGGTTGAATTTGCCGATCAGGGGATGCTGATATTCTACGGAAAAGAACGCCCCTTGATCCTGACTGAGGAGATCCTGACGATAGCCCCGGACAGTGCCAAGGCCGCCGAGGGTGATTTGTTCCGCTCCCAAAAGGGGGCGATCGCTCCATTGCAGCCGACCATTCACCAACAACTGCCCCTGATGGGGGAAACGATGGAGCCAAACCCCTTGGCCCTGCCAATGAAAAAAGCGCGAATCGGGGCCGGTGGGGTTGATCGTGGCGTTGAAGGTATCGAGGCCAAGGCTGAACTGCGATCGCACCTGCACATAATCGCGATCGCCCCGTTGCGTCCATTCTTGGCCAAAACTGAGGCGGGAAACCGCTAAACGCCCTTGGGCATCGGCTCCGGGGGAAAGGGGGAAATCAAACCCCAAAATTGAGGTTTGGCTCTGGCGATGGTTAAGGCTGAGGCTCAAGGCCAGTTCCCGCTGGCTAGCGGGGGTGAGGTTTGCCCGGTTAGCCGGTCTGCCCAAGGCAATCGGTTGCCACCAGGTGAGATCCCAAGAGCGGGATTCCCCCCGCAGATCGAGAACAGCAAAGGGGGGTTCAATCACCTTACTTTTCCCCGCACCGAGGCTGAACGTGAGGCGGCCATTGTGGGGATTCAGGGGCAGGCTATAACTCCCATCAAAATTATTGCTGCCGTCGGTTTGACTAAATAAAAAAGTGAGGCGATCGCCCCACCCCAAAAGATTCCCCTCCGTGAATTGAACTTGACGGCGGTAAGTACCAATGCTCGTCGGGCGGGCATTATCAAGACCAAACCTAGCGCTAAAACTAGGGGCTTCACGAATTGTCAGATGGAGATCATGCTGCTCCGGGCGGGCCGTGGGAACCAGTTCCGCCTGAATTTCGGCAATCAGGGGGTCAAGTTGTAACTGGCGCAGCGCATCAAGGAGATGACTGAGGTGCAGAGGACGGGCGGCCCCCAGCAGGCGATCGCATACATAGCGTTTCCCCAACCGGCCCCCTTGGGGGGAATGGAGATAGATCGTTCCCACCCCCCCCTCGATGATCAAAACCACCAAACCCACCCGCTCATCCACCAGTTGCGGGGGAATCGTCGCGTAGCTATTGATATAGCCCGCGTCATTGTAATAGGTGGTAATTTTTTGGGCGAGGGGCAAGAGATCCAGAAAACTGTATTCCTCCTGGCCCGCGAGATCTTCAGCGAGAATCGCCTCAAGTTCCCGGTCACTGAAAACGCGATTGCCCACAAACTGCAACGGCGGCAAAGTTTCCCGATGCTCCACTCCAGTCGTCACGGTTTGACCAGTGGGAATGGTGGCTAATAAGCTCTGGGGATTCGTGGCCGTATTCACCACACATTGCGCCGCAGGGGGATCCCTGGGCTAAGATGGTTGCACGAGGGAAGGAGGCGCGGGTAAAGGGATAGCGTGGGGAGGAAGCGGTGAGGGAGGTGCTGGGGTTTGGGGGGGGAAGGGTTGACCGGCAACCGGCAGGCTCAACAGGAGGGGGGCAACAGTCCAGGCGAGGCAATATCTCAGTTGATCCATCAGAGCATAAAGGCTTTTTGTGATTTTACAAAATTTCGGATCTTGGTAAACATCTCGTCTGGCCGATGGAAGGTCTAGGGGTGAAAAGTTTTTCGCCCCTAGATATGTTGATAAAATGCCAATTGTTGTTCAGCGAGAGCGCGGTTTGTGTAGTGAGTGAGGGCGCGGTGATAGCCTTTTTGCCCTAGGGTTTTGGCGGTAGCGGGGGAGATCATCAGCGTGCGGAGGCGATCGCCCAATTCCCCGCTATTTCCTTCCGGGAAAATCAACCCCGCCTCATCAATCACATGGGGAATTTCCCCCGAATCGGAACCAATCACTGGCACAGCGCAGGCCATCGCCTCAATCAGCACATGGCCGAATTGCTCTTTCCAACCCACCGCTGTTAAGGTTTTTACCTGTTGTGTTGTTTCCGAAGGCAATACTAAGCAATTCATCGCGTTGATATAGTCCGGCACTTCGTCATGGGGAACAGTTTCTATCCAGCGGAGGCGATCGCCCATCCCCAATTCTGCCGCCCTCGTTTGGATCGTGGCTTGCAATTCCCCCCGGCCCAACAACAGCAAAACCCAATCCTGATCCCGCAACCCCGCTAGGGCATCCAAGAGCGTTAAAATCCCCTTTTCCGCCACAAACCGCCCCACAAACCCGACGACAAATTGCTCCGGTTTGATCTGGAGTTGCGATCGCAATTCCGGCTGAGGCTTCGGTTTAAATAGCGTTTCATCTACCCCCAATTGCGGCATGACGATCGCCGCTTTTCGATAACCGTGATCCCGTAAAATATCCACCCCATCCTGATTGCCAGCAATTAAACCATCGGTATGGGCCAGGTTGTATTGTTCGAGCCAATGAATCGGAAATTTATTCTGATAGGGTAAATTCCACCAGGTAAATAGGCAATGTTTCGCCTTGATTCCCAGTAAGCGGCTCAACGTAATCAATTGAGCATAGGCCAGAGATTTTGCCCCCTGCTCCACTTGAATAATATCCGGTTGAAATTGGCGCAAAATCTTAATAATTGGCCAACTAAACATCAGCATTGCTTGATTGTTGTTGCTCAAATTTGCCACCGGCAACCGCTGAAAGTTGCCATCTTGCCAAGGGGGAGCATTAATCACCCGATTCTGCACCCCCCCCGGCCGCCAAGTTTGCGGAACCACCACCATCACTTGATTTTGGGGATCGAGTTGCGCCAGTTGCCGCAACTTTTCGCAATTGAGATCGACGATGTAGGAGTGGCTGGCGATGAGGATACGCATAGGGAAGTGAGAAGTGGGAAGTGGGAAGTAGGGGCGAAAAATTTTTCGCCCTTACGGCCATCAATTCTAGAGCGGGATTGTCGGGTAAAAAGCGATGGGAGGGGAGGAGTGGCCTCGATTCAAAATTTAAGGCACGATCGCCCCCTCTTGACTCGTTAATTCCTGATCTAATTTGGTATAAATCTGTCCATTGTTGAACAATTCCTTAAACCGGGTTTTCAATGCATCGAGAAAACCGATCCCATAAAAAATGCCCCGTAGAAAAACTTTAATCGGAGATCCACTCTTATAACAGGGGGGATGGCCCAACACATGACAATCAAACAGCTTGAGATAGAGCCGCCGTTGTTCATCAAAGGTGAGGTTTTTCTGGGCCATTAAAAAGTGATTGTGATAAAACGTTACTTGGTATTGGAGCGATCGCGTTGTGATATCGTGGCAACCGCCGGTTTCCTCTCCCAAATGGACAAGGGAGGCTTCGGGATCGTACCAAATTTGATAACCCGTTTTGCGAATCCGTAGGCAAAAATCCGATTCTTCCCGCACCGCCGATCCCCGAAACCGCTCATCAAACCAAAGATGATATTTCGTGAAAATTTCCCGACGATAGGACATATTACAACCCCTGGCGGAAATCACCCGCTGGGGTTTGACTGTATGGACTAAATCCAAGTGATACCAAGCAATGCCCGGATCGCTGGCCTCTGGGGGTAAATCCTCAATCGCTAACCCCGGTTGAGCATCGGCTAATTTCATCCGGTCAAAGACTCGCCCCGCCACAGCGCCCACCCAGAGACGTTTGTAGTTGCGGGCATGGGCGGCGAGGTAGTCGGGGGGAATCTGTACATCATCATCGATGAAGAGGAGAATATCCCCCTTGGCCCGCCTTACCCCATAGTTCCGCGCCCCCGGTAAATTGGCCCACCGCACACACAACCAGCGAATTTTTCCCAAATTTGCCTGTTGGCGCAAATAGGCTTCGACACGGGGCGTATGTTGTTGGGTTTGATCGACGACGATCACTTCAAAGTCGGGGTAATCCTGCTTGAGCACATCGGCGATCGCATTTTTTAAAGGGCCTTCACGGCCGTAGGTGGGAATAATCACCGAGATCGAAGGTAACGCCACAGCATTGCTCCTTAAAACTTGAAAGCTCTCAACCTTGGGGCCAATTTCAGGATGCCATTACCCCTTGCCCTTAAAAAAACCCACACGAAGATAGGATCCAAGGGGATCCGCCCCGATTCCAGATATCTGCTGGGGAATTTTTTTTAGGGTGGCCGACGCTTCCCTTTTTTGCTGGCTAACTCCGCCGCCGCCGCCGCCGCCTTCAGTTTCTCCTGCTCTTGAGCATCAATACTGGGGAGGGCGAACAAAACCCCGATAAAAAGCCAGTAATACACCGCCACCGGATCGGTATCAAGGGGATACCAGTAGGGAAAAAAGCTAATGATCAGGATGAACACCCAAAAACTAGAGGCAAAGTTACGGACGCTGGGGGTTTTGAGCGATCGCATCACCTTAAAGGCCACCCAACTAATATGGCTGGTGAGGGCAATAAAGGCGAGCATCCCCGGATAGCCCATTTCATACATTAATTTGGGGTGAAAGGTTTCCGTTAAAGCCGTCGCCCCGAAGACACGGGTGGAATTAGTGGCTTTACCCAACCCCCGGCCCAAAAACCCCCGTTGCTCTTTCATCGCCCATTCAAATTGCCCGAGAATAAATTCTTCCGGGGGGGCTGCTTCCGCCCGGCTTTGAAAACTATCAATCCGCTCTTGAATCAGTTCCGGGTGGTTGGCCATGACAATCATCAGCACAATCCCTAACCCCACGCCAATGGGTAAAAAGCGTTTTAAATTAGCCACCTGACCCGTGAGGATCAAAAGGGCGATCGTCACCACCGGCACCAGAGCCAAAGCAATCCGCTGGCCACAAATCACCGCATTAAAAAACACCAACGCCATCCCCACCAACCCCCCCAACCGCCACCACAGCGAAGTATCACAAAAAGCCGTCGTAAACGTAATCGCACTATTAGAAATCAGAAACCAAGCCCAATGCCAAGGAGAGGCAAACGTTCCCGGCAGGCGGACAAAATTTTGGGAGGGACTATAGCCCAGGGAACCCCCCACTAAACATTTCGCTTCCACACTGGCTTTAAACAGCGCATCCCCCACTTCATTGCGGGTTCCCTCACAAGACCCACTGAGGAGCATCCGATATTGCACCAGGCCCAAGCCACAACAGAGCAAAGCCAAGAGGAGATGAATCCGGCAGAGCCACAGCAGTTGCTTTTTGTTGCGCACAAAATAAAAGGCACAAAAAACCAGAGGAATATAGCCCATTAAGACCTTGAACCCCAAAATCCCCTGGAGCAGGGGTTGACCATCCTTACAAAGCGCCCCCTGGCCATTGTTGGGAAGGTTGGCACACAAGGGGAGGACAAACTGCATCGAGCCATTAACCACCAAGAGCGTCAGGGTGGCAGAGAGGGTGAGTAAACCGAGGGTGGGAATTAACTCTTTATTGACAAAAATCGGCTTCTTTTCCCGTTGGCATTCTTGAATCAGAGCAACACAGGCAGGGATAAAGAAGGCATCTTTCGCCAGGTTAAACAGGGCATTACCCCCCACAAGCTGATAAATCACCGTACCGCTAAAGGGCATATACAGCAGGAACAGCCACAGCGCGGAGCGGGGGAACATATAAGACCAGTACATCACCGGCACGCCAGCCCCTAAAGCCAAACCAATTTTTTCATTGATCAGCATCAGGGGGAGACCAATCAGCAGTAAAAACCCGATGCAGGCTCCATTCACCTGGATGATCTTCTGGCGAGCCGCTTTAGCGGCGCGTTTTTGGGCAGCAATTTCTTTGGGTGTGAGGGTGGGGGCATTGGGTTGCGATGGTTTGCCTTTCCCTTTTTTTTTCGTTTTAACCATGGTGGGGGGCGATGGGTAGCGCGGATCCCACGCCGCTAAACAGCCTGTTTTCAGTATGCCACGGGAAATTTAATTAGCCAGAGGGGAAAGGGGTTGACAGGTTCAAGATACATTGCTATATTTAATAATCGTGCGTTAAAAACACAAAATCCCATGGGTCGCTAGCTCAATGGTAGAGTACTCGGCTTTTAACCGATTTGTTCTGGGTTCGAGTCCCAGGCGACCCATTTTTCACTGGTAGGCGATTCTTCTCGCCGTCTTGGCAAAAAGATTTGATCCTCTGGTAAACTAACTTAAGATTCCGTTCATAATTGCGTTCAGCGTGAGAAGCAAACGCGATTTTTACATAAAGAAAAACGATAGGAGGATCATTTATGGCGCTCGTACCCATGCGGCTACTGTTGGATCACGCCGCTGAAAACGGCTATGGCATTCCAGCATACAACGTCAACAACATGGAGCAAATTCTGTCGATCATGCAAGCGGCAGATGAAACCAACAGCCCCGTGATTCTGCAAGCGTCCCGTGGTGCCCGCAGCTACGCGGGGGAAAACTTCCTGCGTCACCTCGTCTTGGCAGCGGTGGAAACCTATCCTCATATCCCCGTGGTGATGCACCAAGACCACGGCAACAGCCCGGCAACTTGCTACTCTGCGATTCGCAACGGCTTTACCAGTGTGATGATGGATGGCTCCCTGGAAGCTGATGCGAAAACTCCCGCTAGCTTTGAATACAACGTCAGTGTGACTGCTGAAGTGGTGAAAGTGGCTCACTCCGTTGGGGCGAGTGTGGAAGGAGAACTGGGTTGCCTCGGTTCTTTGGAAACCGGAGCCGGTGAAGCGGAAGATGGTCATGGCTTTGAAGGGACTCTCAGCAAAGACCAATTGCTCACCGATCCCGATGAAGCGGTGGCATTCGTGGAGCAAACCCAAGTGGATGCCTTAGCGGTTGCCATTGGTACCAGCCACGGTGCTTATAAGTTCACCCGTAAACCCACGGGCGAAGTGTTGGCCATCAGCCGCATCGAAGAAATCCACAGCCGTCTGCCCAACACCCACTTGGTAATGCACGGGTCTTCCTCCGTTCCCCAAGAGTGGTTGGACATGATCAACCAATACGGCGGTAATATTCCTGAAACCTATGGTGTTCCCGTTGAGGAAATCCAAAAAGGGATCAAGAGCGGCGTGCGGAAGGTGAACATTGACACCGATAACCGTTTGGCCATCACGGCGGCGATCCGCGAAGCGGCGATGAAAGATCCGTCCAACTTTGACCCCCGCCACTTCATGAAGCCCTCGATCAAGTACATGAAACAAGTGTGCTCTGATCGCTATCAACAGTTTGGTGCAGCAGGTAATGCCACCAAGATCAAGCAAATCACCCTGGATGATTTCGCCAAGAAGTATGCTTCTGGTGAATTGAGTGCCACGGTGAAAAGCGCGGTGGGCGTGTAGGGTTTAAAGTCCGGTAAACCCCGAAGGGGAGCGGGCGATAGGTGCGCTATCGTGGATCGCTCCCCTCTTTATTGCCAAGATTGCCAACTCAAATTTTTAAATGAACGCCTTAAAGTAATGACGAGGGAGAAGGGAGCGTGACGACACGAGTGATTATTGTGCGCCATGGGCAGAGTACCTACAATGCTCAAAAGCGCATTCAAGGGCGGTGTGATGATTCGGTTTTGACCGAAAAGGGTCAATCGCAGGCACTGCGGGTGGCGAAGGCGTTGGCGGGGGTGAAGATTACGGCCCTTTACCATAGCCCCCTGCAACGGGCTGCCCAAACGGCTGAGATCATCGCTCAACATCTCGATCTTGATTGTCCTCGCAGTCCTTCCCCCCAACTCCTGGAAATTGATCTCCCCCTGTGGGAAGGTTTAAGTCGGGAAGCGGTTCTCGCCCAAGAGCCGGAAGCCTATCGACAATGGCATGAGCAGCCGGGTAAATTTAGGATGGTGGTGAATGGGGAGGCTCATTATCCGGTGCGATCGCTCTACACCCAAGCGCAAAATTTTTGGCAAACCTTCCTCCAAGCACATCAAGGGGAAACCGTGCTGATCGTCGCCCACAACGGCATCAACCGCTGTTTAATCATGAGCGCCCTAGGGATGGATACAGCCCGTTATCAATCCATTCAACAGTCCAACTGCTGCATTAATATCCTCAACTTCAGCGGTGGCTGGGGCGATCCCGTCCAAGCCGAATCCCTCAATCAACTCTCCCACATGGGCATCGTCCTCCCTGACCCCCGCCCCCCCCACAATCAACTCCGCATCCTCCTCATTCGCCATGGGGAAACAGATTGGAATCGTGAAGGGCGTTTCCAAGGCATTCAAGATATTCCCCTCAATGACAACGGCCGCGCCCAAGCGGGTCAAGCCGCCGATTATTTAAAAACCGTCCACATTGATGCAGCGGTAAGCAGCCCCATGCTCCGCCCCCAGGAAACCGCCGAGATTATTCTTGAACACCATCCTGGCGTTGAGCTAGCGCTAGAACCCCAATTTTGTGAAATTGGCCATGGTTTATGGGAGGGCAAGTTAGAAACGGAAATTGAGGCCGCCTATCCCGGCCTATTAGCCCAATGGAAAACCGCCCCGGCAACCGTACAAATGCCAGAGGGCGAAAACCTCCAACAGGTGTGGGATCGGGTGATGACCGCCTGGGATGCGATGGTGGAGCGTTACAGCAGCGGGGAGGCAAAAACGCTCCTGGTGGTGGCCCATGATGCCGTGAATAAATGTATTCTTTGTGCGCTGTTGGGGTTAGCGCCTGAGGATATTTGGGCGATTAAGCAGGGCAATGGGGCGGTGACGGTGATTGATTATCCTAACGGGGCCGGGAGTTTGCCCATTATCCAAACCCTCAACCTCACCACCTATTTAGGCTCCGGCATTTTGGATACAACGGCGGCCGGGGCGTTGTAGGGGTGAGATCTTGGCGAGAGGCAAGCCTGAACTTGGCTCTGGTGGTTTGGGCTTGGTTAGTGCTGACCACGGAAGGGTTAAGCCTGATCCATCAACTCCATGGGGGGGGAATTACCACAGTTTGGGGCCTCTTGCTGTTGGGATTGGTGGGCTATGGCTGGCAAAATCGCCGGTTTCGCCTGCGATTTTCCATCAAGTTCCGCAGTTGGCCATTAGAGGATCAAGTATTACTTGGGGGTGTGGCCCTGATTGTTGTGATTCTCGCCGTAATTGCGGGCGTTGCCCCTCCCAATACTTGGGATTCGATGAGTTATCATCTCCCCCGGATCATGCAATGGCTTCAACAGGGCAGCCTCGCCCACTACCCCACCGCTAATCTACGGCAACTCTACCAAGCTCCCGGCGCAGAATACGCCATGCTTCACCTCTATGCTTGGGGTGGGGGGGATTTTCTGCTCAATTTTGTCCAATGGGGCAGTATGGTGGGCAGTTTAATCGCCATTTCTTTAATTGCCCAACAGTTAGGAGCCGGTTTAACTGGGCAAGTTTACGGCATGGTCTTTGCTGCCACGCTCCCCATGGGCATCCTCCAAGCCACCAGCACCAAAAATGATTATCTTTGTGGTTTTTGGCTGCTCTGCGTGATTTATTTCACGCTGATTGTTTGGCGACAACCTCGCCCCACCGCGAAAATTTTACTCAAGCTCAGTGCTAGCCTCGGCTTCCTGTTCCTCACTAAAAGTACGGGTTATCTCTTTGCCCTGCCTTGGATTTTGGCATTATTGTGGAAACATTGGCGCAGTGTAGCTACTCCCCTGGGCTTATTTGCGGGCTTGCCTTTGCTGATTCCTGGGGGCCACTATCTCCGCAATTGGCAACTGTTTGGTTCTCCCTTTGCGACAGGAGACCATCAATTAATCAATAGTCTATTCACACCCATCGCAGTTTTATCAAATCTTAGTAAGAATATTGCTTTGCATTTGCCGATTTCCTATAACACTGTGCCTTTTGTGAATCGATTAATCACCGCATTTCACCAAATTTTAGGCATTTCTGCCGATGATCCTCGGCTCAACTGGCAAGGCTCTAGCTTTACCACACATTTTTCTACATCAGAGGCTGACGCGGGCAACCCCCTCCATTTGTATTTAATCCTTACAATTTTCAGCCTATTACTGTTGAAGGTAAGTTGTGGTAAATCGCTCGATGATCGTCGGATTGCTTGGCAGATGATCCGCTATGGTTTGACGATTGTGGGTAGCTTTGTGCTGTTTTCAGGATTGCTACAATGGCAGGTCTGGCATAGTCGTTTACATCTGCCCTTGTTTGTGGCGATCGCCCCCCTCATCGGCTCTACTCTGGCAGCCTCTGTTAAACCCCGCCTCTCTTTTTGGATCATGATGTTTTTGCTGATCTTTTCCAGCCTTTGGTTGTTTTGGAGTGAAACCAAACCCGTTTTTTCCAGCCAGAATATTTTTAATATCCCCCGTGAAGAGCAATATTTTATGATGTTACCCTATAGTAATGCTTATCAAGAAACGATGGATTATTTAGCGGGGCAGGGGTGCGATCGCCTGGGCTTAAAACTCGGAGAAGATGATTGGGAATATCCCTTTTGGGCCTTGAGTCGATCCAGATTCCCCACCCTGCCCCAATTTCGCCATGTATTGGTTGAAAATTCTTCCCAAGGGATTGAGAATCAGGAGGAATTTCGCCCCTGTGGAATTATCCAAATTACCTTAGAACCTCAATCCCAACTCACAACCCATTGGGGTTCTTTTCTACACCATTGGCAACCCCCCAGCGATCAAGGCATCATGCCTAATTCCGCCATTCATCTCTATGAACCTGAGGATCATTTATAGCAGTAGTCAGTATTATTAGGACGTTTCAGAAATCTGAAACTATCTCCTGGTGGGCATTGCCCACCCTACGCGATGAACCCCCTTCGCTACTGCTATAAAATAATTAATATGGAATCTGGTTGTAGAATTAATAGGCGGAGGGGCGAAACATTTTTCGCCCCTACTTTTTCCCGGAGAGGTAGGGTAAACCGTAGCGATCGTAAATGCTTTGCAAGAAATGGGCAACAATAAAAATAATTGCTATACCCACTGTCAACAGGAATGAAGATATTAATGGATCATGATTTTCTCCCAAAAGTTTATGCAATCCACTATCCATGAACCAAAGCAAGGGACGGTGAAATAGGTAAACACAATAGGAACTGTAGGATATGGACAGCACCCATGGAGGGAGTAGGAATTTTTGGCAAAAACGTTCAGCGCAGTAATAAAGGCTGACAATAAATGTCACCATTAAGCAATTAATGAGCAGATACCCAGGTAAATGTTCAATGATGATTGATTCTTGAGATTCAATGTAAAAAAGAATGAGTAATGTGCTTATAAAGAGTGGAACGGTTAAACCGCCGAATTTAAGCCAAACTTTGGTTTGAAAGATATTGTACTCTGCGCTGTAAATACCTAAAAGAAATACCCAAATATACAAAATTAATCGAAAGTCGGCGACTGGGAAAAATTGATTAATGATAAAGATGCCGATTCCACTGGATAAAGCTAAGATAATTTGTTGAGTTTTTGTCCATTTTTTAGCCATTAAGAGGACGAAAAAACTGTAATAAGCAACCAGTAAGCCGATAAACCATAATGTAGGTAATGGTGATGGAATCGCTGCATTGATAATTCCTTGAAATCCTAAAAGATAAATGCCAATATGAAGAGGGTTCCAAAAATCATGGATATAGAAAAAGAAAAGTAGTGCAAGGTAGTAGAGGGGAAAAATACGCATAAACCGTTTTTGCAAAAATGTTTTTGCCGATTCAAGAGTATTAAATCTAGGTTTTTTAAGATTGAGTAAGTAGCCCGATAGAAAAATAAATAAACCCAATCCTAAATAACGATTAAGTTCATTGAGCGGGGAAAGATCTAGGGGAATTCTCAAAAAGTTAAGATTGTAGTAATTGAAAGTATATTCAGGTAAGTGATGTAAAAGGATAATAATAATCCCTAATGCTCTCATTAAATCAAAAGTTAAAAAGCGATTATTGATGCTCATAGATGATGAAATTCTAGGTTTTAATTGATTTTTAAATTTGCATCAATGGTTGAGTTTCTATACAGCCCTTTCGCCAATCCTATAAAACGACCTCAAAATCCCTCGCCCTCTTTGGGAAAGGGATTTAGGGTGAGGGGTTATACTCGGTAAATATGGAACAAGCTGTCACCCTCCCATTTACGCCTATTGAGTTCTTCGGAAAATAGGGTGAAATTAACTCAATTGGATACCAAACCTGCGGAGGAGCGAAAAATTTTTCGCCCCTACAGCAAGGCTTCAATTTTGCATAAATTTAGCTGATCACCTTAAACTTTGAAGACCCTTAATCTTTCTAATCGAGGGGAATGATCGAAACCCAAGCTTGATAATCAGGGTCGCGATTTTCGGTGATGGCGATTAATTTGGCTCGGAGTTTGTGGGTGATGGGTTTTTCGGCGGGGAGGTGATAGTTTTCAATTTGCTTAATCGGGGTAATTTTGGCGGCAGTACCACTGAGAAAAACTTCATCGGCAATGAAAAGCTCCGATTTATCCACTTGCCGTTCAATCACGGTTAACCCCATATCCTGGGCAAGGGTGATCACGCTGGCGCGGGTAATGCCTTCGAGGATGTCTTGATCATAGCTGGGGGTGATCAGTTGACCGTTGCGGATCAGGAAAATATTCATCCCGGAGGCTTCGCAGACTTTGCCTTGGGAATTCATTAAGATGGCTTCATCAAAGCCGGATTCGACGGCTTCGGTTTTTGCCAAGGAGGAGGTGATGTAAGCACCGCTGATTTTGCCCCGTAGGGGGAGGCTGCGGTCTTCTTGACGATACCAAGAACTGATTCGGCAGGTGACACCATCGGGGGAGAGGTAATCACCGAGTTCTAAGCCGTAGACGAAAAAGTCTTTTTCGATGTTGTGGAGGCGGGGGGCAATGCCCAGATCAGAGGTGTAGACGAGGGGACGGATATAGAAGGGGATGGTGGGCTGATTTTTTTGGACGAATTCGGTAATCACCTGCTCAATTTTGGCGGCGGGGAGGTCAAAGTGGAGGAATTTGGCGCTTTGGCTGAGGCGTTGGCAGTGGCGATCGAGGCGAAAGAGGAGGATTTGCCGGGGGTTGTTGGGGTCGGGTAAGCCCCGCAGGCCGCCGAAGGCCCCGGTTCCATAGTGGAGGGCATGGGTGGCGATGGAGATGTTTGCGTCTTTAAAGGGGAGGAACTGGCCTTGCAGGTAAGCGGTGGGCAAAAAGTTGTGCATGATTCAAGCAAACGGCGGCGGATTGGTCACTCAGTATAGCCCAATCTTCTGTAGCCTGTATAGCGTTGCGATGGGCAGAGGCGAGTAAAATGGGGGCGGGGGATTCGTCATCCTTGACTGTTCCGCTCAATCATCCACGATCGCCCCCCTATTGACCCATTCCTGCCAAATCTATGGTCTCTGACGCTTCTGCATCTAGTCCTGTTACGTTGGTGATTGCGGAAATTGTGGAGCGCGATCGCATTCCTGAGTATGAGGCTTGGAGTAAGGGGATTAATGCCGCAGCGCGGGATGCACCGGGTTTTTTAGGGGTGGATGTGATTCGGCCCAGGGATTCCCATTATCCGGAGTATGTGGTGATTGTCAAATTTGCCAGTTATGACCACCTGCGGCAATGGATGCAGTCCCCCACCTATCACGATTGGGTGGCGCGATCGCGCCCCCTGATTATGGATCGCATCTACCAAGACCAGCCCCATGGCTTGGAAATCTGGTTTAATCTCCATCGCCATCACCCCTACAACGGCCCTGAACCTGCCTATTACAAAAAGGTGATTCTCGGGGTGGTGGCGGTGTATCCCTTGATTTTGCTGGCGGGTCAGGTGGTTGATCCCTTCTTTCGTTTTCTCCCGCCCCGCCTCGCCCTGCTGATTTCCGTGACGTTTGTTTCGGCACTGATGGCCTATCCCGTTATGCCTTGGTTGACGGACTGGTGCGATCGCTGGCTCTATCCCCCCTCCCCCAAACCATGACCTCCCCCTCCCTCCCCCAAACTGAAACCGCTGCCCCGTTCCCCACCCTCCAACCCAATATTTTGATCCCCAGTATTACCGCCGGATTAGTCACGGGGTTAATCGGTGTGATTCGGGCGATTTCCTATGGGGCGTTGATTTTTTCCGGAGCCTTGGGGGGCTACCTGTCGGCGGGGGTGGGGATGGCGGTGTTGAGTACGGGGGTGGTGAGTGTGGTGGCGGCGCTCACCAGCGGCCTACCGGGGATGATTGCCACACCCTTAGCCGCACCGACGGCGATTTTAGCGGTGATGGCGGCTCAGATTGCGGCGGATATGGCGGGGCAGGATGGGGTATTTTTAACGGTTTCGGTGGCGATCGCCCTTGCCTCCTTCCTCACCGGCAGTTTTCTGTTGAGTTTAGGAATGTTCCGGGGGGGCGATGCGATCCGGTTTATCCCCTATCCCGTCGTGGGGGGATTCATGGCGGGGACGGGGTGGCTCTTGGTGGATGGCTTTTTTCAGGTGACGAGTGATCAACCCCTGACTTGGGCGGCATTACCAGCCTTGGCAGCCGCCTGGCCCTATTGGAGCGTCGGGCTATTGTTTACGGCAATTTTATGGGGATTATCGGAGCGGTTTAAGCATTATTTAGTGATGCCGGGGACGCTTTTGGCTCTGATTGCCCTGTTCTATGGTTGGCTATGGGTGAATGAGATTCCCATTGATGCCGCCCGGGGGGCGGGGTGGCTCTTGGGGCCGTTTCCGGCGGGGGGGCTGTGGCAGCCGGTGGGGTTGGATCAATTGGGGGGGGTGAATTGGGGGGCGATCGCCCCTCAAACCGGCAGCATGATCACCGTCGCCCTCGTTAGCCTCCTCTCCTTAGTTCTCAGCAACAGCGGCATTGAATTGGTGGTAGGACAAGACCTCAACCTCAATACGGAACTGCGCTCCATCGGTTTAGCCAGCTTAATCGCCGGGTTTGGCAGTGGCATGGTGGGCAACCAAGCCCTCCCCAGTACGCTCTTGGTGCATAACATTGGCGGCCATAGCCGCTTAACGGGGGCGATCGCCGCCCTCCCCTGTTTAGCCGTCCTCGCCCTCGGTTCCGGGTTCCTCGCCTATTTCCCCAAGCCCGTCCTTGGCTGTTTGTTACTCTATCTCGGCCTCACCCTCCTGTATAAATGGCTGATCCAATCCTGGGCAATCCTGCCCCGGATGGACTACCTCACCGTCGTCGCCATGGTTGTGGCCATCAACCTGTTGGGATTTTTACAGGGGATTGCCGTCGGTTTTATCCTTTCGGTATTGCTGTTTATGTATCACTACAGCCATGTAGATGTGGCCAAAGAAGTGCTATCGGGGGCGACAACCCGCAGCAATGTGGAGCGCACCGGGGCAGAATTAGCCCAACTACAAAAGCAGGGCGATCGCATTTTTATTTTAGAACTACAAGGCTTTCTCTTTTTCGGCACCGCCAACTATTTACTCAAGCAAGTTAAACAACGCCTCGGGGATGGTGAGCCATTGCAATTTATCGTCTTGGATTTTCGCCAAGTGACCGGCGTTGATGCCTCAGCGGTGTTGAGTTGCCGCAAAATCCGCACCCTCGCCCAACAGCAAAAAATCACCCTTGTGTTCACCAACCTTGCCCCCGCCTTTCGTAGCCCATTAGAGCAGGGCGGCGCGATTCCCCCCCGTGAAAACTATTGCTCACTGGAGGGAACCTGTCAGTTTTTCGACGATATTGATCGGGGTTTGGAATGGTGCGAAAACCTCCTCTTGGCAGCCAGTCCAGGGATAGAGGGAGATTTTAAAACGATCTTGGTAGAGAAATTTTTACCGCCGGAAGCAGTGGAAGCCTTTTGCGCCTATTTGGAGCCGGTGACATTGGCCGCCGGAGAGCGGGTTTATGATCAAGAGGAGGCGATCGCCCATCGCGCAACAATTACGAATCACCTCTATTTTGTCGCCTCCGGTCGGGTGAGCGTCCTGTTAGAACTCCCCGACGGCAAAACCAAACGGCTCCAAACCGTGACGCAGGGTAATGTGTTGGGGGAAATGCGATTTTATGGCAAGCCTCCCCTCTCCAATGCGGTGGTGGCGGAAGTAGAAACACAACTCTATGGTTTAAGCCAGGCCAGTTTCCAGGAAATGCAACAGGCCCATCCTGCCCTAGCACGACAGTTAGAAGGGTATATTGTGCGGATTTTGTGCGATAGTCTCACGCGCCGAGAACAGCAACTACGAGTAATGCGTTAAGGGTGAACCCTAGCCCAGGATGGGAAAATTTCCCAGGATTGGGGCTTAGGCACAGGCGAAGGTGGATTGATACCCTTGGTTTCTGTGCTGTCTATCCAGTTTTTCCAAGGTGTGGAAAATCCGGGTCAGCATATTGCGGTGGTCTTCCCCTAAATTTTGATCCTGTTTGAGGGTGTAGAGGATCTGATATTCAATGTTGGTGAGGGTTTTAACCTGATGGATTTTGCTATAGATTTCGTAGAGGGTCTCAAGTTGGATGCGCTGATTCACTTGGGGGAGCATTGTGAGGGTAGCCATGAGACACCTGCCTGGGGTTGCTGGATCGTGTTCTTCAATCATGTAGATTAGGGGGGAAATGTGAAAAACTTGGGAATACCTCCATTATTTTACATTTCTTTACCTATTTTTTAGATTTTCTTTAGATTTGATTTTTTGACTGGAGAGATAAACAGAGCTTGTCATCGGGTTGATGTGTTTTTTTAGTATAAATAAATACAAAAATCTATATTTTAGGTATTAAAAATCACAAAAAATTCATCAAAAATCACAAAAACCTCCCAATCGGTCTTTATTTACCCATGAGTAGTTCAAAAATTCTCCCCCCCATCCTTGCTCAAATCCGTACCTGTGGGATTAACCGCAATCATTGGTATGGCGTGGCCCAAAGTGGTGAGGTGGGGCTGAAGCCGGTGGCGGTGGTGCTGTGGGGGGAGGCGATCGCCCTCTATCGGGATCATCAAGGACAGGTTCACGCCCTCGAAGACCGTTGCCCCCATCGCCATGTGCAATTGAGCGAGGGGGCAGTGGTGGGGGAGGCGATCGCCTGCGCCTACCACGGTTGGCAAATTGGCCCCGCCGGGAACTGTACCGCCATCCCCTACTTAGAAGCCGGGCAAAAACTCCCCACCTGCCGGATTAAAACCTATCCGGTGCGGGAGCAGGACGGATTTATTTGGCTCTTTGGGGGCGAAGGCGATGGGGCTAATATTCCCCTCATGGGGTTGCCAGAATGGGATCACCTCAATTACATCGCCTCTTGGACAACCATCGACTGCCCCGGCCATTTTTCCTACTTGATTGAAAACCTGATGGATATGCACCACGGCCATCTCCACGACAATTTTCAGGCTTGGGCAGAGGCCAAGCTAGAGCGGATTGAAACCCAGCCCGAACGGATTGATGCCTATTACGAAGCCCAAAGCTACTACAAAATCGATAAAATCTGGTCAGTATCCCAACTGTTCATTCCCGCCCTGCGACGGCTCCACCCCGAACCCCTAACGGTGAGTTATATCTATCCCCATTGGGCTTCGAGTTTGGGGAATGATTTTAAAATCTATTGCCTGTTTTGCCCCGTCAGCCCCACTCACACCCGCGCCTACCTGATTCATTTCACCTCCCTCAATGCCTTTTGGCGACTCCATAAACTGCCGATCGCCTTTCGCCGCTGGGTAAAAAATAGCCTCTTCAACACAGCGCGGGGGCTATTGGATGGGTTAGTACGTCAAGATGTGGCCATGATTACCCAAGAACAGGCGGCCTTTTTAGCCAATCCCCAGCGCAAAGGCCAGGAAGTGAATCGGGCGATCGCCCCTGTGCAACGCTTGATCTGGCAACAGAGCCAAGAACCTGCGGGGGAGGAAAGAGGATAGAGAAAAGAGGATAGAGAAGTTTAGGGGAGGATGAGGGGAGGGCGAAAAATTTTTCGCCCCTACATCTTCCAACCAATCCACCAAAGTTAACCATCCCCGGCAAAGGATGATGTTAAGATAGCTTCGTTTCATGCCGGTTTGTCTCGGCTCACCGAAAAGCTTTCACCATCGCATCGCTGGGAGAATTGACTGTGCGCATTCCGCTGGATTATTACCGAATCTTGGGGATTCCCATTCAAGCCGATGGCCAGCAATTGAGTCAGGCTTACCATGACCGCGCCCTGCAATTGCCCCGCCGGGAATATAGCGACCTGGCGATCAATACCCGCAAGCAATTGCTTGATGAAGCCTACAGCGTCCTCGCCAACCCGGAGGAGCGATCGCGCTACGATGCCAACTTCCTCAACTCCCCCGATCCCCAATCCCCCAGTTTAGACATCACCAGTAACCAACTGTTGGGGGCATTACTGCTCCTCCATGAATTGGGGGAATATGAACTGGTGCTACAACTGGCTCAATCCCTTCTCGATCCCAAGGCCCAACTCCCCCCGGAACAGGCGGAGTTGGTGAACAATCGCCTCATTCGTGCCGATATTGTCCTCACCCTCGCCCTAGCAAGCTTGGAATTGGGGCGGGAACAATGGCAACAAGGGGCCTCTGAACAGGCCGCCCACACCGCCCACTATGGCCAAGATTTGCTCCTCCGCGAAGGGCTATTTGCCAATATTCGCGGCGAAATTCAAGCCGACCTTTACAAACTGCGGCCCTACCGGATTTTAGAACTCCTCACCCGTGAAGATGGCGATCAAGCCAGTCGCGCCCAAGGCATGAAGGTCTTGCTAGAAATGCTCGAAGACCGGGGCGGCATTGATGGCACGAAAGATGATCAATCGGGGTTGGATTTAGATGATTTTCTCCGGTTTATCCAGCAACTCCGCAGTCATCTCACCACCGCAGAGCAGCAGGAACTTTTTGAACTTGAAGCCCGGCGGCCCTCAGCAGTGGCGATGTATTTGGCGGTGTATGCCTTGATGGCGCGGGGGTTTGCCTATGGCCAGCCCCAACTGATTGCCCAGGCCCAGGATTGGCTAGGGCGGTTGGGACGGCGGCAGGATGTGCATTTGGAGCAGGCGATCTGTGCGTTGCTGTTGGGCCAGACGGAAGCCGCCAATCGGGAATTGGAGCAAAGCCAAGACCATGAACCCTTGCAGTTTATTCAAGCCCATTCCCAAGATGCGCCGGACTTGCTGCCGGGTTTATGCCTCTATGGGGAGCGGTGGCTCCAAACGGAGGTGTTTCCCCATTTTCGGGATTTAGCCCATCAAACGGTAGCGTTAAAGGATTACTTTGCCGATGCTTCCGTACAAAGCTATTTAGAGCAGCTACCGGGGGAGGGGGAAACGCCGGGAGCGCAAAATCAATGGGCGGTGGTGGAATCCCATCTGACGGCGGCGGCCATGGCTCCGAATCCGGAGCTAACGGTGGGGGCCGCATTGCAGGCGGAGGCAGCCGCTGCGGCCAATCCGGCCATCCCTCAACCGGCTCCGGTGGAAACCCCCCGACCCTATCGCCCGAGGGAACGCCCCCCGATTGCAGAGGCAGAAATGCCGGTGGCGAGGCGCTCCGCGTCAGCGCACCCATCGCCCCGTCGTTCTCCCCGTCAAAACCAAACTCCTCGGTTAATCCTTTTGGGGGCGGGGGGCGTGATTGGGGTGGCGATCGCCGGTTTCCTGATCGCCCAACTGTGGCAATTACTCTTTAACCGGCCCGTAGAAGTGATAGAAACGCCAGTTCCGGAAGTAACTCCCTTAGATATCGAACCCCCTGCGCCAGAAATCCCCGACCCCAACGCACCACCCTCACCCGTTTTGGCCACCGATCCTTTAGATGTGGCAACCGGGGGGCAGGTGGTGGAAACTTGGCTACGGGTGAAAACCTTGGCCTTTGGCCCCGATTATGACGTGGAAGCGTTGGCGACAATTTTGGCCGAACCCCTCCGCACCCAATGGCAGCAACTGGCAGAAGGGCTACAGGAAAGCAATACCTATCGGGAATACGAGCACCGGGTCGAGGTGGAAACAGTGAATGTTGATCCCGATGATCCGGATCGGGCAGTAATTGAGGCAGCGGTGCGGGAAGCTTCGACGGAATATGTTAATGGCCAAGCCAATAGCGGGGCTTCCTATGATGATAATTTGCGGGTGCGCTATGAAGTGGTGCGCGAAGGTGAGCAATGGCTGATTCAGAATATGCAAGTGTTGCAATAAAAACCCCTCCCCGCAGGGTGCGGAGAGGGGAGGAAAATCAGGGTGCATCTACCATTCCTTAGTACCCCTAGATTTGCCATGAATCCGGAAATTTTGGATCTAATTTAAATTTAACAGCATTGACATCCTCCCCGACCTAAAGGCACGGGGATTCCCAGTCTGCCTACATTAAGTAGACTCCTGATGGGTAGACAGACAAGCAACTGCCCCTGATCGGGGTCTAACACTGCTTAACGCCTGTCCATTCAGGTCGGCTTGCCCAGCCGCCAAAACATTAAGTTTTAATGATGTCATCATACCTATAGACAGGAAAAACTGGAGCAATAAATTGGACGAGAAAAGCCGCCCTAAAAGGGCGGGGCTTCAGACCCATTAATTTTGGTGACGTGAGTGTGAGATTGAGGGTGTACAGGAGGAAATATCGTCAACAGGATGCTCCCGGTGCATCTCAGGCAACCACCACCCCGCCCTACGGCCAACCAAATTTATCCCATCTCCTTTGGAGGGGAGGCAGGCGAAGCCTGGGTCGGGGTCGGCTCAACCCCTCGCAAAAGTGAGATGAACCCCTTTCTTCTCTATCCTCAATTGCTCATTTAGGGACGGCGGCGGTGAGGACTTCGTTGCCGCCTGGGGTGATGAGGACATCATCTTCGATGCGGATGCCAATGCCGCGCCATTCTGGAGGGATTTCCGGCTGGCCTTCGGCGGGTTCGAGGGTGGGGCTGATATAAATGCCGGGTTCGACGGTGATGAGGTTCCCTGGTTGGAGTGTAGCCCATTGCTCGGCTGTGGCTTTGTAATGACCCGCATCATGGACATCTAGCCCCAACCAATGGCCGGTTCTATGCATATAAAAGGGCTTATATTTTTCCTCGGCAATGATTTCCTCTAAATCTCCCTCTAATAAACCTAAATCGAGTAAACCCTGCACCAAGACACAAACCGCCATCTCATGAAATTCGTTGTAGGCTTTACCAGATTGCACCTCTTCAATCGCCTTCAATTGCGCCGCTAAGACTAATTCATACAAGGCTTGTTGCTGTTTGGACATTTGGCCATGGATGGGAAATGTGCGGGTAATATCGGCGTTGTAATACTGATAGCAAGCCCCCGCATCAATGAGGAGTAAATCTCCCGCTTCTAAGCAGCGATTGTTGTTGATGTAGTGAAGAATGCAACCATTGGCTCCGCTGGCTACAATGGAGGGATAGGCGGAGGTGGCTCCATGGCGGGCAAAGGTATATTCAATTTCTGCCTGAATTTGGTATTCATAAACCCCCGGTTTGGCCAGATCCTTGGCCCGTTGGTGGGCTTCGACGGAAATATCTACGGCTTTGCGGATCAGGTCTAATTCCGCTGCACTTTTGACCAGGCGTTGGGGGTGGAGGAGAAAACTGGGGTCATCAATGCCGGTGGGGCCGTAGCCGTTTTTAGGATAGAGGGTGAGACAGCGTTGCCAGTGGTGGAGGATTTGCTGGTTGAGGGCTTCGTTGCGACCGAAATGGTAGTAGAGGCGATCGCTCTTGGCTAAATATTGCGGTAAATGCTCACTCAGTTCCTCAATGGGATAGACGGCATCGGCTCTATATTCAGTTTTAGCCGCATCCACGCCGGTTAGATACCCCGTCCAGGTTTCCTTGGCGAGGTCTTTGGGTTGGACGAAGAGGATAAAGTGGTGTTCTTCGTGGTGGGGGGCAAAAACGGCGATCGCCTCCGGCTCATTAAACCCTGTTAAATAATAAAAATCACTATCTTGGCGAAAGGGATAGTCTACATCCTTATGCATCACAGCCAGGGGCGCACTGGAGAAAATGGCTGTGCCTTGGCCCAGTTTTGCCATGAGGCGATCGCGCCGTTGCTGATATTCGGTTGCGTCAATCATTAAGTTTGAGTGTGAATCTGGAGAAAACAAGCGTCTGTTCCAAATTTTAGCCGATGTTTGTCCAGACCTTATTCTTTCGCCCACTGGAAAAATACGGTAGATTGTTCCCAAAGTTCCGCTAAAATACCCCTACAGATTCATCCCCATCAACTACCCCCATTGCCCATGAATCGCTCTCGACTCAACCCTGGCATTATTGTGGCTTGGCTTGTGCTCCTCGCCGGTTGCGAATTTCTCAACTCCGTGAATCCCCTCGCAACCCCCGATGATGGCACATTTGCTCCCGTCGCCACGGATCCCAATGCTGTTCCCGCCGATCCCAATGCAGCCCCCGCGACGACCCCTGTCACGGTTCCCCCCTCCGCGACCCCCTTCCGGGATGCGGTGAATAAGGCGATGGCTGCGGCTACTGCGGTGCAATCGGCTCAGGATCAAGCCGCTTGGCAAGCGGTGGCGGTGCAATGGCAAGAGGCGATCGCCCTCATGCAGCAAGTCCCCGCCGATGACCCCAACTACGCCACCGCCCAAGCCAAAGTCACAGAATACACCGGCTATCTCCAATACGCCCAACAAAATGCCACCGCTCCAGCCGCTCAATAATCTAGGGGGTTTTGAGCGTTGCATTGTGGGGCCAGGCCAGAAAAACAAAAAATTTTTTTCTATCTTTGGCCCCATTGGCGAATTTTTCTGTTATAGTGAAAACAACGACGCGGGATAGAGCAGCCTGGTAGCTCGTCGGGCTCATAACCCGAAGGTCGGTGGTTCAAATCCGCCTCCCGCCACCAAATTAAAAAGCGAGAAGTTCTTAAAAGGGCTTCTCGCTTTTGCGTTGGGGGGAATGGGGAACGGGGAACGGGGAACAGGGAACAGAAAATAATTTGGAGGTGTGGAGGGCGAAAAATTTTTGTGCCTCCGGCAGGCTTACGCCAACGCCCCGACATCAAAGCCCCCCTTTTTAAGGGAGGTTGGGGGGATCGTGTTAATCCCCTAAACCTACATTCCGAATCGCCCGATCTAATAACTCCACGGGATGAAGCACCGGCACGGCATCTTCTCGGCCTCGCAAATGTTTGCGAATCTGTAAACCACAGCCCGGATTGGGGGAGGCGATCGCCGCCGCCCCTGTATTGAGTAAATTCGTCACCTTTTGCCGTCCCAACTCATCCGCCACCTCCGGCTGCAACAGATTGTAAACCCCCGCACTGCCACAACAGAGGGCCGCATCCAGGGGTTCCCGCAACGTCACCCCCGGAATTTGTCGCAACAACTGGCGAGGCTGCACCGAAATCCGTTGGCCATGGAGCAAATGGCAAGCATCCTGATACACCACCACTAACTCCTCCTCCTGTAACGGGGCAAGGGGAACCGTTAAACCCACCTCTGCTAAAAACTCCTGGACATCCCGCACTTGAGCAGAAAACGCCTCCCCTTTGGCGTGGTACACCGGATCATGGCGCAAAATATGGCCGTATTCCTTGAGCGTGTGGCCACAGCCCGCCGCATTGATAATGATGTAGTCCAAATCTAAATCTGCGAAACTATCCACCATTTGCCGCGCCAAAGCCGCCGCTTGATCCTCCTGGCCTTGGTGGGCTGGCAACGCAGCACAACAGCCCTGGGTTTTAGGAATCACCACCTCGCAACCATTGGCGGTTAATACCCGCGCCGTTGCCGCATTGACGGGCGAGAAAAATAATTGCTGCACACAACCCAACACCATCCCCACCCGATAGCGTTTTTCCCCCTGAGCCGGAATCACATCGGGTAAAGGCGCACCGAAAATCATTTCCCAAGTGAGGCGGGGGAGGATCGATTCCATCGCCCCCCAACGGGGAAAGAAGCGGTTTAAAAGGCCGGTTTTTCGCACGAGGGCCTGTAACCCGGAACCCTGATAGAGCCATAGCACGAGGAGCAGGGGCCGTAAGCGGGCCGGATAGGGGAAAAGATTAAAAATCACCCAACGGAGTAAACGCTCCCAAGGGTTACGGGGTTGGTTGCGCTCCACTTGGGGACGGGTGGCGGCGATCAGTTTGTCGTATTGGACACCGGAGGGACAGGTGGAAACGCAGGCTAAACAGCCGAGGCAACTGTCAAAATGTTGGGTGGTGGCTTTATTTAAGGGGGCTTCGCCTTTGTTGATCGCATCCATTAGGTAGATGCGCCCCCGAGGGGAGTCCATTTCTTTGCCAATGACGCGGTAGCTGGGGCAGGTGGAGAGGCAAAAACCGCAGTGAATGCATGTGTTGATCAGGTCAGGGCGGGGGGGATCTTGGGGATCGAAGCCATGGCCGGGGGGGGCGGTGATCCCGGCATCGAGGGGGGCGGGGAGGAAGGTTTTCGGATCGGTGGAGTTGGTCGTGACCATGGGGTAAATCAACGGGTTAAGCGGGGAGTGGCAGCGTTTATCAATCGTTTGCGGATTGTTTTAGTTTCTCAGTTTAACAAGCTCTTTGAGGGAGGGGTTGACATCCTCCCCGGCCTAAAGGCACGGGGATTCCCAGTCTGTCCACATTAAGTGGACTCCTGATGGGTAGACAGACAAGCAACTGCCCCGGATTGGGGTCTAACACTGCTTAACGCCTGTCCATTCAGGTCGGCAAGCCCTGCCGCCATAATATTTACACTGGCATTCACATCCCGGTCTTGTTCTGCACCACAGTTGAGGCACAGTACCGACCGCACAGACAGATCCAACTTCCCCCACCGATAACCACAGCAGGAGCAAACCTGCGAGGTGGGTTCCCATCGGCTGATCACCCTCACCTCTCGGTCTTGGATCAGGGTTGCCTTGGCTTCACACATTGTTCTGATGTCTCGCCACCCAGCCCGACTAATCGCCCTGGCTAGACACCGATTCTTCACCATTCCGGCAACGTTGAGATCCTCCAGTACCACCACACTGTTTTCTCGCACTAAACGGCTCGTCAGCTTTTGGTTAGTATCCTTACGAATATCCCGTTGCCTGGCCTCAATGCGGGCGATCGCCATCCGCAACGACTCACGCCGCCTTGATCCTTTTGTGGCTCTGGCTAATTTGCGTTTACCTTTACGGATCTTCTGATCTAAAGCACGGGTGTCCCTCGCCTTGACCTTTTCGCCCGTGCTTAATGTGGCTAAGGTTTCAATGCCCAGATCTACGCCAACCCCTTGGTTTTTGGGTTCGACGGTGACAGGCTCCACCTCTACCACAAAGCTGAGAAAATACCGACCTGCACAGTCCTTGATCACTGTAACTGAACTGGGTTCAGAGGGCAGTGGCCTTGACCACTTCGTTTTCAGCTTGCCAATCTTGGCGAGATAGACCTTCTCCCCCTTGATGGAGAATCCCCGCTGGGTAAACCGAGCCGATTGACGGTTGAGCTTCTTTTTGAATCGAGGAAAGCCAACTTTCGACCCCTTTCGCTTACTGCCACGGGACTCAAAAAAGTTTTTGAAGGCTGTCCCCAAGTTCATCACCGATTGCTGCAAGGCTACAACCGACACTGCTGACAACCAATGGCGGGCAGGGTCTTTCTTGGCTTGGGTAATGACTAAGCGTTGCAACTCAGCATTACTGGGCCATTTTTCACCCTGAGGAATCGCCTTAATCAGAGCCAGGGCATCGTTCCACACCACACGACAACATCCGAACAGCTTGGCTAACTCGGTTTGCTGACCTGGGGTGGGATAGATTCTGTACTGATATCGGCTTTTCATGGTGCTAGGATACCAAAGATAGATAAGAATTGGGGCGATAAAATCCAGCAGAAAAGCCGCCCTGGAAGGCTTGTCCTGAGCTTGCCGAAGGGGCGGGGCTTCAGACCCATTAGTTTTGGTGAGGCGGGATGACGTTTAAAATTCTCTGTATTGATGGCGGCGGGATGCGGGGTGTGATTGCGGCCCAGTTGTTGAAGTTGATTGAGGCGGAATTGGTGCGGCTGACGGGCCAACGGCTCCATCAATATTTTGATCTGATTGCCGGCACTTCCAGCGGCTCGATTACGGCGGCAAATTTGACCCTTGGGAAAAGTGCGGCACAGGTTTTGGATCTGTTTATCCAAAATGGGCAGCGGATTTTTCCCTATTGGGGGACTTGGGGGTATTTTTCGCCCCAACGGTTGCCGTTGATTTTTCGCCATGGGCTATCGGCTCCCAAGTTTGCCCATACGGGTTTGGCGACGGTGTTGCGGGAGCATTTGGGGCAGCGATCGCTCTCGGATTTTGAACGCCAAACCCCCAAGCTGCTGATCCCCACCTATGACACGATGCTCCGCCATCCGGTGATCTTCAAAACCTGGGAATCGGCTTGGTATAGCAAGATCCGGCTGTGGGAGGCGGTGCTTTGCTCGGCTTCGGCTCCGACGTTTTTCCCCTCCTATTTTTTGCCCGTGGGGGGTTATAGTGGTTCGTTCATTGATGGGGGGGTGGCGGCTAATAACCCCACCACCTGCGCAATTACTTCAGCGTTGCGCCTAGGCTATACCCTCAAGGAGCTGCGGGTGCTCTCCATCGGCACGGGGGAAAGTGCGATGGGCTACCCCTATAAGGAAACGCAACATTGGGGTTTAAGCCAATGGGCGGCGCGGATTTTAGATGTGTTGATGGATGGCCCCCAAGATGTGATGGAGCAGACGGCGCAACAGATTGTGACGTTGGGCGATCGCTACCCTAACCATTACCTGCGATTACAGCCCAAGCTCTCCAATCTGTTTCTGGATCATGTTTTAGATGCAGAATTACGGCAGGAATTAAGCCTGATGCTAAAGGGGAAGCGGCCTCAGGTGCGGGAAGATATCGATGATGCCAGCCCGGAAAATATTGCGGTGTTAAAAACCCTGGCCCAAGGTTATTTTAAAAATCAGCGGTTACGGATTCCCGTTTCCTATACGGAGACGACGAATACGACGATTACGGAAGCCTTTGAGGTGTGGGTGAGCAGTTCGGTGACTTCGCCCAGGGATGGTTTTGCAATGGAGGAATGGAGTTGAGGGATCAATTTTGGTTAACGCTCGTTTTGGGGTTAACGTTGGCCTCACCGGCTTGGGGTTCTCCAGAAATTATCCTCTCGGCGGGGGTGGAGATTCCGGCGTTGGGGGCAGGGGCGCAGTTTTTGCCCCAAGCGGATCGGTTGGTGTTGCGGTTGGGCGATCGCCGTGTGGATTATTACCAAGGGGAAACGTTGATCGTTTCCTACCCCGTGGCGGTGGGGCGGGCGGGTTGGGAAACGCCGACGGGGGAGTTTGAGGTGCAGCAATTGGTGGTTAACCCGATTTGGCAACATCCTTTTACGGGGGCGATCGTGCCGCCCGGCCCGGATAACCCCCTAGGGGCGCGTTGGATTGGGTTTTGGAGTGATGGGGAGAATTTTATTGGTTTTCACGGTACGCCGGATGAGCGATTGATTGGCCAAGCAGTTTCCCATGGCTGTGTACGGATGCGAAACCGGGATATTATCGCGCTGTTTGATTTAGTTTCGGTGGGAACGGTGGTGAGCGTGGAACCCTAGGGGCGATCGCACCCTTTAAAATAGATCACCATATTGTTGATCCCCTAAATGCCGATGATTCCCTTTGCTCTCCCCCGATACCTACGGACTGCCCTCATCCTCTGCGGAGCCTTGATCTTGAGCCTCACCCTTTGGCTCAGTCCCGCCACCGCCGCCACCACTGACCAACTCCCCAGCCCCACCGCCAACGCCATCATCGATACTGCCAACCTCTTGAGCCGGATTAACACCAGTAATCTGAATAAATCTTTAGAAAAATTGGCGGCCCAAACCGGGCAACAGGTGCATTTCGTCACCATCGATCGCCTCGAATATGATGACACCATCGAAGCCTTTAGCGATCGCCTCTTCAGCCAATGGTTCCCCACCCCAGAGCAGCAGGCAAACCAAACCCTTTTAGTGTTAGCCAGTCTCACCAACCAAGGCGCAATCCAAACCGGAGCCAGCAATCTGCTCACCCCGGAAATCACCGCCAGCATTACCGAAGATACATTACTCCTCCCCCTGCGGCGGGGGGGGAAATATAACCAAGCCTTATTAGATGCAGGCGATCGCCTCATTGCCCTCCTCGCCGGCCAGCCCGACCCCGGCGCACCGGAAATCGCCGCCCTCGATGTCGAAGCCACCTATGCCACCGCTGAAGAAACCGACGATCGCAGCGCCACCGTTTGGGTCGTCGTCTTATTGGTCGTCGCCACCGTCGTCCCGATGGTGACGTACTTCGCCTATGTGGGCCTTCCCGGTCGTTAAGGCAATTTAAGGCAATTTAAGGCAATTTGATGAACTTTTCTAAAGTTATCTCAAGCTTTCCAGACGAAAACGCCCTGGCCTCCCTAGAATATGAGCTTAAAGTTCTGATCCAGACTTTTACAGAATAGGAGTAAACTTTCATGACCACTTCCAGTAATCAGATGGTGAAGCCCTATCTGGGAGATCCCCAGATGGGCCATCTGTCCACCCCGATCAGCGACTCTGAATTTACCCGCACCTTCATCGGCAACCTCCCCGCCTACCGTCCCGGCCTATCTCCCCTGCTGCGGGGCTTGGAAATCGGCATGGCCCACGGTTACTTCATCGGCGGCCCCTGGGTGATCCTTGGAACCCAACGGGCTACGGAATTCGCTAACATCAACGGTTTAATCTGTGGTGCAGCCCTGTTGCTGATCGCTACCGCTTGCCTTTCTGCCTACGGGATCGTCAGCTTCCAAGGCAAAAGCACCAACGATAGCGATTCCCTGCAAAGTTCTGAGGGTTGGAGTCAGTTCACCGCTGGCTTTTTTGTCGGCGGCATGGGCAGCGCCTTCCTCGCCTTCTTCCTGTTAGAAAACTTTAGTGTCATTGATGCGATCTTCCGAGGATTCGTCAATTAATTGCTGTCTGGATTTCTGCGTTGATTTTTGACCAAAAATTTTGAAATTGGAGCCTTATTGATATGACCGGTGATTATGCAGCGTCTTTCCTCCCTTGGATTATGATTCCCCTGATCTGCTGGCTGATGCCCGCAGTGGTCATGGGTTTGCTCTTCCTGCACATTGAAAAAGATGCTTAATTGAAGCATTTTTGATGGTAAAAATCCCCTGCCGGATCTACTCAGATCAGGAGGGGATTTTTCCATGGAGAAATGCGCAATCCTCTCGTTTCCACTGGAATGCATCGTTGCCGGGGGGGATCAGCCACTGTGGATTCCCATGGCAACAATCGCCATGGCCAGACTGTCCCTAAGTTCAGGGGAAAGATTACAGTGGAGATGTGACGAAAACCGGCTAGGGGTTTAACCCATCATTCACTCTGATCCATGGCAAAGCAAGGGGCTAAACTGAGCGCAATTTTTAAGAATCGGCATCAGGTTTGGTTCTTTGCTCCGGCAGTGACGGTTTTGATTTTGACGCTGCGGGCGTTGGGATGGCTCCAGGGTTGGGAGTTAAATAGTTTTGATGCTTTGGTGCGATCGCGCCCCCCTGAAGCTCCTGACTCCCGAATTGTAATTGTTGGTATCGATGAACTGGATTTACGGAATCTGGGGCAATGGCCCTTTCCCGATGAGCATTTAGCTCAACTCTTGCGCCAGGTGGAAGCCCAGGAACCGGCGGCCATTGGTTTAGATCTCTATCGGGATCTGCCGGTGCGACCCGGCCATGATGAGCTAGTGGCGGTGTTTCAAAATACCCCCAACCTGATCGGCATTGAATTGGTGGCAGAGCATTATCCCGCTGAGGGGGTTGCGCCGCCGCCGGCCTTGGCGGCAAACGGCCAAGTGGGGTTTAACAATGTGGTGGTGGATCCTGATGGCAAGTTGCGGCGGGCGGTGCTGTCGATGGTGAAAGATCAGGAGCCGGTGGCTTCCTTTGCGATGGTGTTGGCTAGCCTCTACCTAGAAGCGCAGGGGATTAGGCCGGAGTCTGACCCAGATCAGCCCTTGGTTTTCCATTGGGGTGAGGGAACGGTGCGGCCGTTTACGGGGGAGGATGGCGGTTATGCGGGCGTGGATGCGGGGGGTTATCAGATTTTGCTGAACTATCGCGGGCGAGGGGGGTCTTTTGAAACAGTGCCGATGCGGGATGTGTTGAGGGGGACGATCGCCCCGGATCTGTTTCGCGATCGCATTGTCTTGATCGGGGCAACGGCGATGAGCCTCAATGATTTTTTCTATACCCCCTACAGTGGCGATCGCATTACTACCCCAGAGCGTACCGCTGGCGTGGAAATCCAAGCCAATATGATCAGCCATCTCCTGGCCCTGGCCTTGGAGGGCCGCCCTGGGATTACCACCCTGCCGGTTTGGGGGGAATGGCTCTGGGTGGGATTGTTCAGCCTGTTAGGGGTGGGGATTAGTTGGCGGCAGCAGCGGGAGCGGCCCCTGGGGCAGTTTGTGCCGCCTTGGGGTTGGGTGCAGGGGGGGGTAGCGACGGCGTTGATCCTCGCGAGTACGGTGGTGGCGTTTCAGGGTTGGGGCCTGTGGTTGCCGGTGGTGCCGGGGATGTTGGGCCTGTGGGGGGGGGCGATCGCCGTCACGCTCTACACCGCCCAATTAGAGCGACGGGAACGGCAAACGGTGATGAATTTGTTTGGCCGCCATGTTACACCCAAGGTCGCGGAGGCGATTTGGCGCGATCGCGACCACCTCCTGAAATCTGGGCGTTTACCGGGGCAGAAAGTCACCGCTACCGTCCTATTTAGCGACCTCAAAGGCTTTAGTACCATTGCCGAAGCCATGGCCCCGGAGGCGCTCATGGCTTGGCTCAATGACTACATGGGGGAAATGACCGATGTGGTGCTGGATCAAGGGGGAATTGTTGATAAATTTATCGGTGATGCGATTATGGCGGTGTTTGGTGTGCCCATTGCCCGGGAGACGGAGGCAGAAATTCGGGCTGATGCGATCGCCGCCGTCCAATGTGCCTTGATCATGGCCCGTAAATTGGAACGCCTCAATCAATATTGGCAAGCCAATCAAAAACCCCGCACTGCCATCCGGATCGGGATTGCGACGGGCCGTGTGGTGGCCGGCAGCCTCGGCAGTCATCAACGGCTGGACTATACCACCATTGGCGATACCGTCAATATCGCCGCTCGTCTCGAAAGCTTAAACAAATTGCAAGATCATAGCCTTTGTCGGATTTTGATCAATCAGGAAACCTATGATTATGTGCGGGATTGCGTCGATGCTCAATGGGTGGGGAAAGTGAATTTACGGGGTCGGGGCCGCCCCAGTGATGTCTATCAGGTGATCTATCATCCCTGATCCTACGGATGGCGATCGCCCCCCTCAGGGGAGAAAATAAGGTATCTATCCGGAAAAATACGCCAAATAACGGTAATGCTAAACAGTGAGTCTCTCCTCAACCCGGGGATTCCTGCAAGGCTAATGTGAGGGGCTTCTACCCATTGGGAACCTGTTGATTATTTGTGGAGCATGATGACTGTGTTGAAATCGATTCTTGTTGCCCTGCTTTTGAGCCAAAGCTTTGGCCTGATGACCCAAGTCCTGCAAACCCCGACGTTGGCCACTGCTCAAACCATTGCCTTCATTCCCCCCACTGACTCCAGCCCCCGCCGCAGTCAAGGCTCCGGGTCGCGGGGTTGTGGTCAAGCAGAATTAGCCGATGTGCAGTTACGGCCGGTGATTCCCTCCACGACGGTGGCGGGCCAAACCACCCAAAGCCATCCCGCCTTTTATTGGGTGCTAGAGCATGGCGGTGAAGTGCCGGTAACGTTGCAATTTAGCCTCAGCCAAGAGGGAGCCGATCAACCCCTCTACACCGAAACCCTCACCACTACCGAAAGTGGTGTCATGTCGATCACGTTACCGAGCGATCGCCCCGGTTTAGAAATTGCTACAGCGGGGGAAAGTGCCCTCTATAGCTGGTCGGTAATGCTGATCTGTAATGCGGCTCGCCCTTCGGCGAACCCCTATATTCTCAGTTGGATTGAACGGGTTGCCCCTTCTCCCGAATTAACCGCAGCGTTAGCAGCGGCGACGACAAAGAGCGATCGCGCCACCGCCTACGCTGACCATGGCATTTGGTACGACATCCTCAAAACCATGGCAGAAGTGGGGGGTGATCACGAAGTCGAAACCTATTTCGATCGCTTTGCCACCACCCCATAAGCCAATTGTGGCTAACCTGCCCCGGGTTGATCACGGATCAACCCGGGGCATTGTTATGGAGTCGTCGCAATGGCAAGGGTGGCCCTACTCTCCCATTTTTCAATTCAACCAACAGGGTATGATCAAGAGGTTTTCCATTCCCTTTGCATCATGCTCGACGAACAAGCAAAAAAAACAATGCTCCGCAAAATCCCCCACGGCCTCTATATCTGTGGGGTCAAAGATGGCGAAAATCGTAACGGCTTTACCGCCAGTTGGGTGATGCAAGCTTCCTTTAAACCGCCCTTAGTGGTGAACTGCGTTAAAGCTGATTCTGGTTCCCATGCCATGATTAAAAATAGCGGTGTATTTGCCCTCAGCGTTTTGGATCACAGCCAAAAAGAGGTAGCCGCCCAATTTTTTAAACCGCAGCGATTGGTGGGGGATAAATTAGCCGATGTGGACTGTATTGAAGGCCCGGAAACCGGCTGTCCGGTGTTAACGGATTGCCTCGGTTATGTGGAATGTAAAGTCGTCGGTTCTGTGGAGCAGGGAGATCATACGGTGTTTGTGGGTGAAGTCGTGGGGGCCGGCATTCACCGCGAAGGCGATCCCCTCCTGTTAGAAACCACCGGCTGGAACTATGGTGGTTAAAATTGCCCTGTTGAGGGCGAAAGATGTTTCGCCCCTACGTTAATCTGATCTCTTTTGAATTATGCCTTTCCTGAAAATCCAAACCTCCATCTCTAGCCCTGAATCTGCCCAAATCGAGGCCCTGCTGAAAGGGCTATCTGCGAAACTGGCCAAACATTTAGGCAAACCCGAATCCTATGTGATGACCGCTTTTGAAGCCGGTGTGCCGATGACGTTTGGCGGCACGACGGAACCGGCTTGCTATTTGGAAATTAAGAGCGTTGGCACGATGCAACCCGCCCAAACCCAAGCCATGAGCCAAGATTTTTGCGCGGAAATCGCCACCCAGTTAGGCGTTGCAAAAAACCGGGTTTATATCGAGTTTGCCGATGCTAAGGGGGCGATGTGGGGCTGGAATAGCACCACCTTTGGTTAATGCCTAGGCAACGGTGACGGGATTGTTGGCTTTGAGCAATAAGCCGTATTCAATCCCGTCCACCACCGCTTGATAGGACGCATCAATAATATTGGTGGAAACGCCGATGGTCGTCCAACGCTCCTCGCCATTGCTGGATTCCACCAAGACCCGCGTTTTTGCATCGGTTCCCGATGTGCTATCTAAAATGCGGACTTTGTAGTCGGTGAGGTGGAAGGTGGCGATGTCGGGGTAGAAATTGGTGAGGGCTTTACGGAGGGCAGCATCAAGGGCCGAAACGGGGCCGTTGCCCTCTGCTACTTCGAGTAAATTTTCCTCGTTGACGCTGAGTTTGAGCGTGGCGATCGCATTTTCCCCGCAGGTACGCCCCATCCCCTGCAAAATATCACAATGGACTTGAAACCCCTTGAGCGTAAACAGGGGTTGCCGTTGCCCCAAGGCCGATCGCATCAACAGTTCAAAACTCGCTTCTGCGGCCTCAAACTGATACCCCTCACTTTCCAACTGCTTCAACTGCTGCAAAATCTCCCGACAGGTTGCCCCCTTCGGGTCTAACTCCATGCCAAAACTGCGGGCCTTGGCGAGAATATTACTCAACCCCGATTGATCAGAAATCACAATCCGCCGCTCATTGCCCACCGCCTCCGGGGCAATATGTTCATAGGTTAAGGGATTGCGGGCCACGGCGGAAACATGAATTCCCCCCTTATGGGCAAAGGCCGATCGCCCCACAAAGGCCGCATGATCATCGGGGGCTAAATTGGCCCACTCACTAATCGCCCGACTGGTGCGGCTCAACTGCTGCAACTGTTCCGGGGCAATGCAGTCATAGCCCAGCTTAAGCTGCAAATTGGGAATAATCGAGCAAAGGTTAGCATTGCCGCACCGCTCCCCATAGCCGTTGATCGTCCCCTGTACCATCGTCGCCCCTTCCATAACAGCGGCGATCGCATTGGCCACCGCCGTTTCTGAATCATTATGGGTATGAATCCCCAAACGCGGCGCGTCCTGATCCTGAGTCAACCCCGGCAACGCCGCATAAACCTCAGCCACAATCCGGCCAATGTCATGGGGCAACGTTCCGCCATTGGTATCACAAAACACCAACCATTCTGCCCCCGCTTCCCAAGCCGCCCGCAGCGTTTCCAGGGCGTAATCCGGGTTAGCCTGATAACCATCAAACCAATGCTCCGCATCGTAGATCACCCGTCGCCCTTGACTGCGCAAATAGGCGATCGTATCGCGGATCATCGCCAAATTTTCCGCCAAACTCGTTTGCAGCCCCGCCTCCACATGGAGATCCCAAGACTTGCCGAAAATCGTCACCCACCGCGTCCCCGCCGCTAAAATCGCCTTAAACAGCGGATCTTCCGCCGCCAACTTCCCAGGCCGCCGCGTCGAGCAAAACGCCACAATCTCCGCATTTTTTAACGGCTCCTCCTGAAGCTGCCAAAAAAACTGCACATCCTTCGGATTTGCCCCCGGCCATCCCCCTTCAATAAAAGGAATCCCCATTTCATCCAGCTTACGAGCAATTTTTAACTTATCCTCAATGGACAAGGCAATGCCTTCCCGTTGTGCGCCATCCCGCAGCGTCGTGTCGTAGAGCCAGATTCTCGATGCCTTATCCATAGTGATGTGTTGCGATAATCAACCATCCTTCTATCTTAATGGAGCGAGAGGACTCCCGTTAGAGCCGTCAGGCTTAACGGTGTGTCAATGTGGCGATGGGGCCTCTGGGCCTAACCGCGCCCCTTCATAATCTGTTCCCGCAGGGCCATCAGTTGATCACTCACCTCTGTCGAAGTGGAGCCGGATTCGCCCGTTCCCGCATTGGGCATCACCGCACGGGTTAAATCGGCGTTGCGGAAATTGGTTTCATGGATATTGGCATCAATCAGCACCGCATCCACCAACTTAGCCCCGATCAGGTTAGACCAACAAAGCTTGGCCCGATAGAGCTTGGCTTCCGTGAGATCCGCCCCCCGCAACGTCGTCCAGGAAAGGTTCGCGGCCCGGAGGTTAGCCCGTTGCAGATTAATACTGGCCAAATTTGCACTGTTCATCTGGGCGCGGCTCAAATCGGCATCACTGGCATCGGCATTGGTGGCATTGACCCCATGGAGAATTGCCCCGGTTAAGTTCGCTCCATGGAGATTGGCCTCCATGAGAATGGCATTGGTTAAATTTGCCTCTGTTAAGTTCGCTTCCATGAGCAGCGTTTTCATCATCTTTGCTCGGCCCAAATGACAGCGGATCAAGCAGGTGCGGCTCATATCTGTATCGCGTAAATCCGTCTCACTGAGAATGGCATCGGTAAAGTCAGCGGATTTTAAAATTGCCCCCTGTAAATTGGCGGCCCGTAAACTGGCATCCCGCACCTTAGCCCCGGTCATATTGGCGTTGTGGAGGTTGGCGCTGATTAAATTTGCTTCGGTGAGGTTAGCCTCTAAATGGGCCTCGGTCAGGTTCGCTTCTCGAAAATTGGTGCGGATTAATTTGGCCCCAATTAAGTTCGCCCCACTGAGATCACACTCTCGAAAATTGGCCTCAGTCAGATTCGCACCGCCGAGGAAAGCGTTCCGTAGTTCTAGCCCTCGGAAATCTCGCTCTCCGTCTGCATAGCGTTGCAAAAGTTCTGCTGTGTCCATGATCTCTCAGTTTGACTTAGGGGATAAGGGGGAGCATTAGGGAATTACCCCCCATGGGAGTTAATTGTAATTTTCGCAGATGCACTCAGGTTTTCAGGTTATTTCTGAAATCATACTCGTCTAGCCGCCATTTGGCCATTGATTTCTATTTTAGGGCTTCTTTGTGAAGCTGGGCTTAAGTGAAACCCCTAGCGTCCCCCCAACATGGCACATTAAGAAGGAGAATTTTGTTTGAGAGTAAGCGTTATGTCTGAGAACCGCAGAAGTCAAGTTGTCACCCAGGGGGTGCAGCGATCGCCTAACCGTGCCATGTTGCGGGCCGTGGGGTTTGGGGATGGGGATTTTACGAAGCCGATTATTGGCTTGGCCAGTGGCTACAGCACGATTACCCCTTGCAATATGGGGATTGGTGATCTGGCCACGACCGCAGAAGCGGCCCTCAAGGCGGCGGGAGGAATGCCCCAAATCTTCGGCACGATCACGATTTCCGATGGCATTTCCATGGGGACGGAGGGGATGAAATATTCCCTGGTGTCGCGGGATGTGATTGCCGATTCCATTGAAACGGTGTGCAATGGCCAGAGTATGGACGGCGTTTTGGCCATTGGCGGCTGTGATAAGAATATGCCAGGGGCGATGATCGCCATGGCCCGCTTGAATATTCCGGCGATTTTTGTCTATGGCGGCACGATTAAGCCGGGGCATTACGATGGACAGGATCTGACGGTGGTCAGTGCCTTTGAAGCGGTGGGGCAACACAGCGCGGGCAAAATTGACACGGAAACGCTGACGGCCATTGAGCGCCATGCCTGCCCTGGGGCCGGTTCCTGTGGGGGGATGTTTACCGCCAATACGATGTCTTCGGCCTTTGAGGCGATGGGGATGAGCCTACCCTATTCCTCGACGATGGCGGCGGAAGATGCGGAAAAAGCGGAAAGTACGGCGGCTTCGGCGCGGGTGTTGGTGGAGGCGGTGCGCCGTCAGATTTTGCCCCGGCAGATTTTGACCCGTAAGGCTTTTGAAAATGCGATCGCCGTGATTATGGCCGTGGGTGGCTCGACCAATTCGGTGCTACATTTGTTGGCGATCGCCAATACCATCGGCGTAGAACTCACCCTCGATGATTTTGAAACGATCCGGGGGCGTGTGCCGGTGATTTGCGACCTCAAGCCCAGTGGCCGCTACGTGGCTACAGATCTTCACCAAGCCGGGGGCATTCCTCAGGTGATGAAGATGCTCCTTAACCATGGCCTGCTCCATGGCGATGCCCTCACCATTTCCGGCCAAACTGTTGCGGAAGTCCTGGCCGAGATCCCCGACGCACCGCGCCCCGATCAGGATGTGATCCGCCCCTGGGATCGCCCCGTTTACACCACGGGCCATTTAGCGATCCTCAAGGGGAATCTCGCGGAAAATGGTAGTGTGGCGAAAATCAGCGGCGTGAAAAAACCCGTGATCACCGGCCCCGCCCGTGTCTTCAATTCGGAAGAAGAATGCCTTGATGCGATCCTAGCGGGCAAAATCCAAGCTGGGGATGTGGTGGTGGTGCGGTACGAAGGCCCCAAAGGTGGCCCAGGGATGCGGGAAATGCTCGCCCCCACGTCGGCGATTATTGGCGCAGGGTTGGGGGATTCGGTGGGTTTAATCACCGATGGCCGCTTTTCCGGGGGAACCTATGGGTTAGTGGTGGGCCATGTGGCCCCAGAGGCGGCGGTAGGGGGGGCGATCGCCCTCGTTGTTGAAGGGGATTCCATCACCATTGATGCCCACAACCGCAGCCTAACGCTAAATGTCGATGAGGCAGAACTGGCCGAGCGTCGCGCCCAATGGCAACCGCCGGCCCCCCGTTACACCCGTGGTGTATTGGCAAAATATGCGAAACTGGTTTCCTCTAGCCATTTGGGGGCTGTGACGGATCTACCTAGTTAGGAGTGGGAAGTAGGAAGTAGGAAGTGGGAAGTGAGGGAGAACGTTAAACTGGACTCTCTTCTCACTTCTCTATCCTCTTTCCTCCCCTGCCCCCTTTATGACCTGTTTTGTAATCGAGAATAACTGTGGAAACCTCCTTTTCCCGCGATGACATCGCTGCCGCTTTGATCCTGCCCACGGATTTTAATTTTCAACTCCCTGATCCCGAAGATGATGAGATTCACGACCACGAATTTAATCAGCAACTCGATGAGGTGTGGACGATTTGTGAACGGTTTGATCTGCAAACGGATATTTGGCGGGGGCGGGTGCTGCGGGCGGTGCGCGATCGCGAAAAACGGGGCGGGGAAGGGCGGGGCAATGGCTTCCTCAATTGGCTCAAGGATCGAGAAATCACCAAAAGCCAAGCCTATGCCCTGATCCAACTGGCCAATAGTGCCGATACCCTCCTCGAAGAAGGGCAGCTTGACCCCACCTCCATCAACCGTTTTAGCAAGCGGGCTTTTGTGGAAACCGCTAAGGCGGAGCCGGAAGTGCAACGGATGATTAGTGAGGCGGCAGCGGGGGGCGATCGCATTACCCGCCGGGAGGTGAAACAACTCACCGACGAATGGACGGCCGTCAGTTCCGACCTCCTCCCCGATGAAGTTAAAGCCAAAGCCGCCAACGGTAGCCTCCCTTCGCGCCACCTCGCCCCCTTCGTCCGGGAACTGGAAAAACTCCCCGATAGCCACTTGAAAACGATTCAAATTGAAGTGGCGAATACTCCCGATGTAGACATGGTGAAAAGCCTCACCACCGAGGCCAAAAACCTCTCTAAATACCTCGATGCAGCGGCCCAAGTTCAAACCTTGAAACAGTCCCATGTGGATTTAGAACTAGCCCTCGAAGAAGCGATGCGCTTGGATTGCCTCAACACCGCCGCCGAACTGGTGAAACAAGCCACCACCCTAGAGCAAACCGTCGGCAAACTCTACACCACTTGGCGCAGGCTAGGCAGTTTAGCCGATCGCCTCTACGTCGATACCGGAGCCAGTAACCCCCATCTGCGGGCGATGCTCACCAGCCTCGCCAGCCTTACCAGTGAAGTGATCGAAGTCCAACTCGATGAAACGGGAGAGCGGTCTGTTCGCCTGCGGATTATGAGCGATCCCGATGCCTAAGCAATTCCCTCTCCCTCGGCCCAGGTTAATTATGGTTTTTGCCGGTTTTGGCGGCTGAAACGACCGGCTTGGGCGGCGGTGGGGGGACGGATTGACCCCGTTGGAGGAGGATGAGCGATCGCTCCATCATGGTAATCACGGCATCATGTTTGTACACCGGCCCCGCTGTTAAAAATCGCGGCTCTACGGTATTGATGATCACCTGCCATTCCCACAGTTGCAACCGTTTCGGCAGGGTAAATTCCAACTCCCCATAGTGGGCATTGAGGAAGAGTAAAAAGCTTTCGCCCAGAATGCGATCGCCCTTCTCATCCACCTGTACCAACTCCTCCCCATTGATGAAAATGCCCAATGCCTTGACATAATCATGATTCCATTGCTCCTCCGTCATTTCCATACCATTGGGATTAAACCAAAGGATGTCATGGACACCGGAACCGTGAATTTCTCGCCCTTGGAACCAATTGCGCCGTTGAAACACCGGGTTTTGATGGTGGAAGGCGATTAATTGACGAGTGAATTCGAGTAAATCTTGATTGCTCTGGGTGAGCGACCAATCAAACCAAGAAATCTGATTATCCTGACAATAGGGGTTATTATTCCCCTGTTGAGTGCGGCCCATTTCATCCCCCCCTAAAAGCATGGGAACCCCTTGGGATAACATTAAGGTAACGAGGAAATTGCGCCGTTGTCGTTCTCGCAATGCGATAATTTCCAGATCATCTGTTGGCCCTTCCTCCCCACAATTCCAAGAACGATTATGATCATCGCCATCGCGATTCTCCTCGCCATTAGCCTCATTGTGTTTTTCGTTATAGCTGACTAAATCATTGAGGGTAAAACCATCATGGGCGGTAATGAAATTAATACTCGCACTGGGTTTCCGGCCGCTCAATTCATAAAGGTCTGAACTGCCGGTAAACCGCGAGGCAAATTCCCCGACGCTGCTTTCCTGGCCAATCCAAAAGTCCCGCATCGTATCGCGATATTTCCCATTCCATTCTGACCACAACAGCGGAAAATTCCCCACCTGATAGCCGCCTTCGCCAATATCCCAAGGCTCCGCAATTAATTTGACGGTGGATAATACCGGGTCTTGGTGGATGATATTAAAGAATGCCGCTAAATTATTGACATCGTAAAGTTCCCGCGCTAACGCTGAAGCCAAATCAAACCGGAAGCCATCGACGTGCATTTCCTCCACCCAATAGCGCAAGCTGTCGGTAATTAATTTTAATACTTGGGGATGGCAAACGTTGAGAGAATTACCGCAGCCGGTGAAGTCCATATAAAAACGGGGATCATCTTCTAGGGTGCGGTAGTAGGCGGTGTTATCAATGCCCCGCAGGGAGAGGGTCGGCCCCATGTGGTTGCCTTCGCCGGTATGGTTATAAACCACATCAAGAATTACTTCTAGGCCGGCTTTGTGCAAGGCCTTGACCATGGCTTTAAATTCCTGCACCTGTTCCCCCTGTTTGCCCTTGGCACTATAGCCGGAGTAGGGGGCAAAGTAATTCAAATTGTCATAACCCCAATAGTTATGGAGGCCTTTGGTGACTAAATGGCCTTGGTTAATGTAGATAGCATGGATGGGGAGGAGTTCGACGGCGGTAATCCCCAAGGATTTGAGGTATTCAATGGCGGCGGGATGGGCGAGGCCGCTATAGGTTCCCCGCAGGGGGGCGGGAATGTCGGGGTGTTGTTGGGTGAAGCCTTTGATGTGGATTTCGTAGATGACGGATTCATGCATGGGGATATTGAGACGTTGATCCCCTTCCCAATCAAAGCGGGGGTCAATGACGACGCATTTGGGCATATAGGGGGCGCTGTCGAGGTCGCTAAACCCTAGGTCTTCGGCATCGCCTTCCCAGGGGTAGCTATAGATGGCTTCATCGTGGATGACATCGCCAGCGATCGCCTTGGCATAGGGGTCAATGAGTAGTTTATTGACGTTGAAGCGGTGGCCCTGATGGGGGAGAAAGCTGCCATAGACGCGGTAGCCATAGCGTTGACCCGGCCCGACGTTGGGTAAGTAGCCATGCCAAACAAAGTGATTATTTTCGGTGAGGGAAATGCGGGTTTCGCGATCGTCGTCATCGAAGAGGCAAAGATCGACCCCGGTTGCATTTTCACTAAACAGGGCGAAGTTCGTACCTTTCCCGTCCCATGTTGCACCAAGGGGATAGGATCGGCCGGGCCAGAGGGAGTAATCCATAGGTTGCAAAGGGTTGATTTTTAAATCTCTCTTAAGAATTTACCAAAAGATCCGGCGTTGCCGATGCTCTTCCTGTCGTGTGGGCTGGTTCCTAAGCCAAGTTTTGTGTCGGGTGGCTTTTTGGTATAGAATCTAGGCAGGATTGTCAAGATAGTACAAATGCTCGCCTTGATTTCAGCTTTGATGGGTGAATGGTGGAGGATATTGGGTGAGATTCGTTTATGGATAATTTAATAAATTGAGATTAGGAATAAAATGGTAGTCTTTCTGATTTTTGCTGAGTAAAGCTATATTTTCTACAATGGCTGTTGCTGCAATCAGGGCATCGGGAATCAGGAGGTTATGGCTGAGATTGTAAGTTTGCATGAGTTGTATGGCAGTGTTGGCAATCGCTTCATTGAGGTTTAGTCGATGAAATTGCTTGAGAAATTGATTGAGATGTTGCAACTCTATTTTGTTACGACAACCAACGATTAATTCCATTTCTGTAATGCTGGAAATGTTGAGTTGATATGTTTGAGATTCTTCAGTTAGACGTTTTTGAGCGGTGTTGTCGTTGTTGGCAACATCAATGAGAATATCTGTATCAACAAGTAATTTTTGCATTTTACGTCCATTGGTTTTGTCGAAGGTTTCGCACCCATTGACTGCTATCTTGGATTTCAGGTCGATCGCTCCACATCCCAACAAAGTTTTGATTTTCTAAGTTCAACAAAGCAGACTTTACTGGATTGTCTTGAGAATTGGTTTTGAGAAACTGGACAAAATCAGCGACTTTTTGCTGGGACTCTGGGGAGAGTTTGAGGATTTCAGTGGTGAGAACTTCAATTTCAACCATGGTTCAGAACTTTCGCAATTATTGGTTAACGGATAGTAATTCTAAGTCAATCCTGGGGTAAGCCTTCACTCTAACGCCTTTCCCAAAATCTGGGATAGGGAAGTTAGAAGCTTCAAAAATCATGGCGGATTGCTCTATCTAAATTGTATCACCGACATTCTGCCGGTTAACCCCATGGTGGGGGCGAAAAATTTTTCGCCCTTCACGGATTGACCTCGGCGATCGCCAGGTTCCATTGTCCTAATTGATTGGTTTGAAAGGCCACTTGAGAGCCATGTCGGTTGGCGGTGGGGGAGGCGATCGCTCCTAAAGGTCAAGCCGGAATTAATGCGGATTTCACAGATTGAGGCCGATTCAGGCACAAATCATACTGAGTTTGCAAATTCATCCAAAATTCCGGATGGGTGGGTTGTCGATGACTGGGAAGCATAGGAATTACGGTGTGTTAGTGGTAATCATCTCTGCTGGGATGTGGTCTGTTGTGGAAGGCAAAGCATCTGGGAAAACTGAAAAGAGTTCGAGTTGCTGTGTTGAAACAGATTGATTCAACACAACTGGAGAATAATATTTTTGAACTAACCGATTCATCACCCATTTCACTAACGGTGGAGAGACGGCATTGCCAAATAATTTATATTGGTGATAGGGTGAAATTTTTTGGCAGTGACCATCCGGAAAACCTTGCAAACGGGCATATTCAATATTGGTCAATCGTCGATAATGATTACCGATTTTATAGCGTTCATAGTGGCGACTGGTTGTACTGGTGAGGGTTGGTGCAACACCATTAATCCCAAATACAGAATAACCCATACGAGCGCCCCCTTTCTGATTGTATAGAATCTCAACACCATTAAAGTAGCGATCAACTTTTTCACTTTTTTCAATTCTCTTTAACGTATCTTCTGTAAAAAAGAAAGTAAGGTCGGGGTTTTCTTCAAGAATATGATGCAGTCGAATTTCAGGGTTAATCAAACAGGGTGGAGATTTAAGATCTTGATCAATGACAAAATCTTCCCAAGCTAATCCCCAAGATTTAAATTTGTATTGGTGTTCGATGATTTTTTGAATGCTGTCAGTATTGAGTTTAACGGAATCGTTTAGATTTTGATTAATTTGTTGATCAGGATGATAAAGATAGGAACAATGGTCACGATTTTGCCACCCTACAATTATGATTCTTTCCCGATATTGTGGAAGTCCAAACCAAATTGTATTTAAAACGCGCCACTCTACTGCGTAACCAGCTTGAGTTAATGCATTGAGAATGATGATAAAATGGCGGCCTGAATCCATTGATAGTAAACGTTTAACATTTTCTAAGATAAAAAATCTTGGCTTTTTTTCATGTAATATTTTGACTATTTCAGAAAATAATGTTCCACGGCGATCGCCAATGCCCATCTTTTTTCCTGCACTGGAAAAGGGTTGACAGGGAAATCCAGCGGTTAAAATATCATGGTTTGGAATATCATTGGAAAGATCGCAAATATTGCCCTTGTAGAAATTTTCTTCACCAAAGTTATGAATGTACACAGTGGCGGCCATTTCTTCTAGATCATTGGCCCAAATTGTTTTAATATTTAAGGCATCAGCGGCAAGCCGAAAACCGCCGATGCCACAAAACAGTTCTGCTGTTTTGAATGTGTTTTTTTGTGTTTTTTCTTTCATAATTTATCATTACTTTAATGTAAGGAATCAAGACCAATTTCTTTGCCAGCAAGTTCTATGGCTCGGCTATATTGTAAACGCCATTGTAATGCATTGGAAATTGTTAGAAAGCCTTGCAATGGATGATTTTTGCAGATTTCTTCTGCAAGATTATAAGCCCCAATTTCATCGACGGGTAAGTTTTTGTCGATTAAGTAGGCCATGATATCATCAACATTGCCATTGTTTTGTAAAATTGAACGCAAGGAGGATGTTAGTTGATAATCGGCGGTTTGGTCTTTATGGATGAAGATGGTTTTTTGGATTTTGAGTAGACTGGTTTGAGTTTGGGGATCGTCTGATTTTTCGTAGACAAAAATTAAAAGATGATATCCAAGTCCATAAATTTTCTGTCTAGCGGAGCGGAATGGACAAGATGATTGGGGTTGTCGAATGCTGGTTACTTTAATATCGACTTCAAGATCTGGCATATCAATTCCATGGGCAGAGTTCCCTGTCTGAAATTGGTAGCCGCTAGATTTTAAATGATCTTGAAATTGATGTTTGATATAAGTGCCGATGGATTTTCCGTTGTCCATGCCATACAAGCTTGGTTCGCGATGTTGGCTCTGTTGGATGGCAAATTTTTGGGCTTCTTGTTTTAAATTTTGTAATGTAATGATTGTCATGTTGTGCAACGGAATGATTGATTTTGAGTAATCGGTTAAAACCTGTTTGGATTGCTGGCAAAAGAGATAACAACAGATAACCGATTAGGATTTTTGTCGAGTCATAGCTAAAACATGATCGACCGTGAGCGCGAGATCAAGACCATAATCCGGCAAAACATCTGCACCGGCATAAATCATTGGTAAATTCTCCCCTTCCCAAACCCAAATTTGTTGGCGATTACAATCAATTAACCAAGCCAGTTGCGTCCCATGGCTGAGACAGTGAAGAATTTTATTTTGTAAGTCTAAAGTCCCTTGATCAGGAGAGAGAATTTCAATCAGCCACTCTGGAGCACCATTGAATGGCCCATCCTCATCCCCAAGCCGTTCCCTCGCAATCACAACAATATCGGGGACGGGTGAATAAGGGGGAATAATACAGCGTAATTCTTGAATGGCTTCAAATCCATCCGTGTGATTATTGATCCGATTGACCAAATTACGTTGCAATCGCGAATGAAACAAGGTTGGCATGGATTTTTGAACAACTCTCCCATCAATTAATTCCCATGCTGGAGATGACTCAATATCTGATTGAGCCAAAAACTCAGCGAGGGGAACGGTTGCGGTTAACTGTGTCATGGCTCTGGGGAAGTGGGAAGTGGGAAGTGGGAAGTAGGAAGTGGGAAGTGGGAAGTGGGAAGTGGGAAGTGGGAAGAATCAGCATTCTTAGTTAGATCATGGGTTGACTTCAACGATCGCCACGTTCCATTGCCCTAACTGATTGGTTTGAAAGGCTACTTGAGTACCATCACCGCTGATCGTGGGGTGGCGTACAGAGCCGCGTAGGTTGGCGGTGAGGAGTTGCGATCGCTCCCTTTCCCGATCATAAACGAGGATATCCGAGCGGCCCCGTTCTGTGGAAACGTAGGCGAGATAACGGCCATCGGCACTGAGGGCGGGCTGATCTTGGCTCGAATCGCGGCGGTTGAGGTTGGGGAGGGGGAGGAGTTGGCGGGTTTGGAGGTCGTAAAGGAAAATATCGCGGCGGCCCAGGCGATCGCTACTAAAGGCTAAATAGCGGCCATCACCACTATAGGCGGGGTGTTCCTCCGGGCTGTTGGTATTTAATCCTCCGGTGGGGATTTGGGGCTGAACAAACAGGGCGCAACCTCCCAAACCCCATAGGCTAACGATCAGCAGCGGTTTAATCCAAGGCATTGCCATCGCGGTCATAAATGAGAATATCCCATTGCCCTGTTTGATTGGCTTCAAAGGCGATCGCCCCCCCATCGGCACTGATTACCGGATGGCGGACTTGGGCTTGGAGGCCTTCGGTAAGGTTGCGACTGAGGGCGGTTTCGCGATCGTAAACATACACATCGGCCAAACCTAAACGACTCCCCAAATAGGCAATATAGCGGCCATCTTCAGAAATGGAGGGATCAGCGATCGTCGTGGTGAGGGAATTTAACCCCGGTAGATCGAGGAAACGCTGGCCCACGATATCGAAGAGGTAAAGATCTGGAGAACCGTTGCGATCAGATACAAACACCAAATAATTGCCCACAGATTGGGGCGAAAGTTCTGCCGCCGGACTATTCACGCCCCGGCCACCGGGATCGTAGGAGAGGTTTAACCGTTGGGGATAACTTTGGCAACCGGCCAGGAGAATCAGCAAACCATAAAACCAGGGAATTTTTCGCACCATATTGTACTTAAAACAATCATTCACCGATGCCTGATACTCTATAGTCTAGCCCCTCACGTTTACCCCGCTATGGCTGAAATTTATCCCGTGATTTGGGAAGGCGATCGCGTCCTCCTCATTGATCAAACCCAATTACCCGCCACCCTCACCACCGTTAGCATTGAAACCAGTGCAATGATGGCCGAGGCGATTAAAACGATGATTGTACGGGGTGCGCCGGCCATTGGTGTAGCGGCGGCCTATGGGATGTATTTGGGAGCGCGGGAGATTGCCGCACCCCAGCGGACGGTATTTTTAGCAGAATTGGAGGCGATCGCCCACACCCTCCGAGGCACGCGCCCCACCGCCGTTAACCTCTTTTGGGCCATCGATCGCCAACTCACCACCGCCCACAACACCCCCGGCAACCCCAACGTCATCCGCGCCGCCCTCCTCACCGAAGCCCAGGCCATTCAAGCCGACGATCTCCAACGTTGCCGGGCCATGGGGGATCACGGGTGTACCATCCTCCCCCCCAGTCCCGAAAAATTAACCATCCTCACCCATTGCAACGCGGGGGGCCTCGCCACCGCCGGTTATGGCACAGCAGTAGGCGTGATCCGTTCCGCTTGGGCAGCAGGGCGATTAGGGCGCGTCTTTGCCGATGAAACCCGGCCCCGGCTTCAGGGGGCAAAATTAACGGCTTGGGAATGTGTGCAAGCGGGCATTCCCGTGACGGTGATTACGGATAATATGGCAGCCCATTGTATGCAGCGGGGCATGATTGATCTCGTCGTGGTGGGGGCCGATCGCATTGCCGCCAATGGCGATGCCGCGAATAAAATCGGCACTTACGGCCTAGCAGTGATTGCCCAAGCCCATCAAGTCCCCTTTTATGTGGCGGCTCCCTTTTCCACCATTGATTTCAAGATTGCAACGGGGGCAGAAATTCCCATCGAAGAGCGCGATCCCCAGGAAATTTATCAAGTGGGCAACACCCGCCTTTGTCCAGAGGGGGCAGAGTTTTATAACCCTGCCTTTGATGTCACGCCAGCGGCATTAATTGCCGGAATTATCACCGAAAAAGGTGTATTTTCCCCGGATCAATTACCCCAAAATGAAGCCCATTGATCATTCAAACCTTCATCTCTCCAAGGCTTCAACATTTAACATAATCCAATCCTGTAGGGGCGAAAAATTTTTCGCCCCCCACCCATCGGGTATCTCATCAAACCCCTTGCTGTTCACCGTTATCGATCAAACTTGATGATTAGCGAGAATCAAGAGAGCGCAAATCGCATTTCCCAAAACCTCCGCCACCACATGACCGCCCAAAGCATCACCAGTTTTCGCCAACTGGCCCAACGGGCGGGCCTTTCCCCTAGCCCCATCCGCCAATTGCGGCGGGGCAAAATCGGCCAAATCAAAGGCGCAACACTGCAAAAAATCGCCCAAGCTTTAAAGATTTCCCTCGATCAACTGTGGCAAGATTGTGATCCTGAAGTCTTACCCCTTTCAACCGATCCCATCGCCCCCTATATCCATCTTCTCGAACCTTGGTTGCGCCAATGGCCAACGGTGTTAGCGGCGGTGGAGAAAAACCCGGATCTCCCGGCAATAAAGGTGATTCCCTTGGTTCAGCCCGTGGAGGCTTTAATGGCATCTTGGGGCATTACCCCCATTGCCCCCATCGGTGCAGAACTCCCCTACGATCCCCAAGAGCATGAGTTAATGACGGGAACAGCAGAAAGGGGCGATCGTATTCGGGTACGTTATGCCGGTTATCGTCGGGGGGATAAGTTGTTATGGCGGGCCAAAGTGTCCCCGGTTTAGAATTTAGGGGTGAAAAGTAATAAGGAAAGGCTGATGACCTTGCAGGAATTACAAAACCAAGCATTGCAGTTATCGACGGGCGATCGCTGGCAATTAGTACAAGTTCTTCTCGAATCCTTGAAACCGGCAACAGATCCTAAACCAAAGCAAAGAAACCTGTCACGCTTACGGGGTATTGCTAAAACCTCAGCAGCTTCAGGAGAGAGTAACGCCCAAGTTGGGTGAAATGGAGGGCGAAAAATTTTTCGCCCCTACGGGTTGAGGGGTTTTATAGGGAAAGTTAGGGGCGGATCGAGCTTTGAAAGATGACTTGGCCGTTCTGGTAGACCCGTAAATTGATTTTGAGGGGGCCGGCGGTGAAGGTGTTGTCTTCGACGACGGCTTGGATTTGGCCGAACTGTTGCGGTGTGCTTTGGAGTTGATCTAAAAAGCGGGTAAAGGTTTGCACTGTGCCATCCCCGACTTGGATTTCCCCTAATACGCCCGCCCTTCTCGCCCGGAACTGTGCCGCTGCAAGGAGGCTATCGAGGCGGGCGCGGACTTCCTGCTCGGTCATTTGGTTAGAATCGACTGAAACTGTTGCAATTACTTCTCCGGCGTTAAAGAGCTTTTGGTTGAGAACGGCATCGGCAAACACTAGCACCGCTTGCTCCTGCTCGACATAGTTCCCGGCGGATAAAATGCGCACCACATAATCTTGACCATCGCCAATCTGCTCCACCAGTTGATTGACTTGGGCTTGGGTGATTTGCACGACGCGATCGCCCCCATTTTGTCCCCCAAAAGGGCGCGTTGCTTCGATGGCGCGGCGATTGGCTTGGCTGAGGAGTTGATCCACCGCACTCAATGCCCCCGTGGTATCGACAACGCGCAACACGCCAAAACTGAGGACTTCCCCCCGCACGAGGGCTAAATTCCCCTGACGGAGGGCTTGATAGTCCTGATAATATTGCTCTAAAATTGCTACCTCTTGGCGGATAAAGTTTAATTGGGCGGTGAGTTCCTGGAGGTTGATTTCCCGCGATTGGAGGGTTTCATCCCGTTGGGCAATGTCGTCATCTAGGGCTTGGATGCGGCTGTCCCGTTGGCCAATTTCTGATTGGAGGCGGCTGCGTTGGGTTTGGAGGGTGTTGAGTTGGACGGCTCGCTGTCGTAATACTTGGTCTTGGCTGATGATGCGGCTGTTGCGATCGCGCAAAATCTGATCCTGCCCCGCAATCAGATCATCCCGCTCCCGTACCTGTTGCTGAAGACGGGGAATTTGTACGAGGAGCCGCTCCCGCTGGCTACGGAGAATTTCTAGCTCCGTTTGGAGCCGTCGGGCTTGAGCGGTCATTTCTCGATAGCGTTCTTGGATGAGGCGAAAACTGCGCTCGGTGCGTTCTCGTTCAATCATGGCTTGCGCGAGTTCCCCATCAATGCGGGTGCGCTCGGCACTGACTTGATCGAGTTCGGACTGAGCAATCCGGAGGTTGGCTAAAATATTGTCTAGGTTAAACACCCCTTCTCGGAGGGATTTGCTCAAGCTGAACAGGATGAGCAAACTCGATCCAGAAATGGAGAGGCCCGTGAGGACGGTGATCAAGATCGCGGTGTTGCGGGGTCGGAGGTTAAAGAGCCGTAAACGGGCTTTGCCCACCTTCGTGCCAATGCGATCGCCAAGAACCGCAAGAATCCCTCCTAGGAGCAGAACAGCGGCAATCAGAACGTAAGCACTGGTCATTGATGAACAAGATTGACGATAAGTTCAGAACCCATAAATCCTCAAAACTCGATAGACGTTAGGGGTTCGCTCCTTAGGGAGGAAGAATCCCCCATGATTTTGGAGTACATCGCCAATTCCTCAAAATGCTACAGCCTCACGATAAGGCATTTTGCCAAGAGCGGTGATGCGGTGACAGTTTTTGATCCCCCCTATCCATCCTGAAATTGGCGGTTAGGTGAACTGCTGACTGAGGGCTACAGGGTTATGGACGGTGATTTTTTTCTTGTGAATTGAAATCATTTCCTCTTGGCGGAGATCTCCCAAGAGACGGGTGACGGTGACACGGGTGGAGCCGATCGCCTCGGCGATCGCCTGATGGGACAATTTCAAATCAATGCGAATCCCCTCCGGCGTGGGTACGCCAAAATCCCGGCAAAGAATCAGCAAAAAGCTCACCAACCGTGACCCCATATCCCGATGGGCCAGGGTTTCGATCATCATTTCCGTTTGCAAAATCCGGGAGGAAAGCCCTTGAAGCATCAGCAGGGAAAGTTCCGGGTTTTCCTTAAGGGCCTTTTGCACTTGGTCAATGGGGGCCGAGAGCAGTTCAACGGGGGTGAAGGCGACGGAATGGTAAAAGCGATCGGAATGCTGGCCCGTAATCAACGACAGCACCCCAAACACGCTATTTTCCCGCAACAACGCCACGGTAATCTCTTCCCCCGCTTCATAAACCCGCGAGAGCTTCACCGCCCCCTTGAGCAAAAAATAAACCCGTTCAGCAGGGTCTCCGGGAAAAAAGATGGTTTTGCCGCGCTCAAAGCTTTCCACCACTGGTGGGAACGATCCCCCCCCCACCTGACGGAAAACGGAAACCAAAGATTTTTCTTGCGGAAACGATAATTCCATTACGATTTTCTAAAAACGTGAGCGATCGCCCAGAGGAAGATCAAAATTAGCAACGGATGCCCCAAAGACAGGAAAGGCCGGGATTTAAACCGTTTCTCAGTATACAGCGTTTACGGAAGGAGAGAGGAGAGAGAAAAGAGAAGAGAGAATAAATCCCCACTGCCCACTGCTCATCTTCCACAAATCCCACATAACTCCACCACCTTCATTTGCAACCATTCCAAGGGATCCGCCCCCCGCTTTAGCCCTAACTCCAATTCTAGAAGGATGGGCAATGCTTGCAATAGCTGCCCTGTGGTAATTCCGGCGATTTCTTTGCGCAAAAAATAGAGGCGTTTCGGGTTGCCCAGTTCGGCGACTTTGGCGATCGCACTATCATCCCGTTCGCCACTGTCCACCATCACTTTAATTAACGTCCAGGTGCGAAATTGCCCGATTAACGTGGCCACAATCCGCAGGGCGGGTTCATTGAGGCGCAACAATTCCGCCACTAAACCCACGGCTTCGCTGGTTTTGCCATCGCGGATTGCTGCCGCCAATTGGAGACTATTTTGCGTGTTGGCGATGGTGAGTTGGGCCACCACATCGGCATCAATGGGCTGGCGGGGATCACTGCAAAAGAGTTGGAGTTTTTCCAGTTCGCTATACAGTTGGCGGGTTTGGTTGCCGACAGAGGTGGCGAGGAGTTCCACAGCGGCGGGGGTGAGGTTGAGCTTTAACCCTTGGGCGGCGCGGCGGACATTGTTGATTAATTCATCAGTTTTCCAGGGCGGGATCAGGGCAAACTCACGGATTTGGGCGTGTTTTTGGAGGAGTTTGGTAGATTTGGCGCGGCCGTCGGGCTTTTTGCTACTGGTGAGGAGGAGGGTAGATGGGGGGGGGATTTGGGGGAGGGTGCGCTGCAATTCCTTCAGCAGACTTTCCGAACATTGCTGGCAAACGTTGGTATTGGCCAGCCAAACGAACCGCCCCCCCATGCCAAAGGGGGGAGTCATGGCCTGATTAAGACCCTCAATCACCCCATCAGCCTGATCTCCGGCAATGGTTTCGCTGTTAAAGGCGCTCCAATTGGGGTCAAGGACTTCGCCCTGGAGTTGGGCGATCGCCTGCTCCATCGCAAAGTCATCTTCACCCCAAAACAAATAGATAGGCATGGCACAGGCTAGAATCGGATCAAGCAAGAAATTTTAATTAAGATAAACCAACGTGGACGAAACCTATCAGGCTTATCTCAATCGCGTCACAAAGTTGACGCTTCCCAATGCCTATCGTAACCAGATTCAAAATATTCAAGAATCCCCTAAATTTCATGGGGGCATGGCCGTGCCGTTTCCGGGCTATACGATCAACACTCCCGGTGAAGCGGATGGTCGCAATCAGAACTTTTATGCGCGTTTAGTCTCCACTCAGGCCCTGATGATGGCAGCAGTGGAGGAAATGGAGCCGGGGTTAATCCTGCCGGTTCCCTCGGAAAGTTTTCATCTCACTGTGGCGGATCTGATTTGGGATTCTAACTATTACGAAGCCCTGGCCCATACGTCGGATTATGAGGGGCAACTGTGCGATCGCCTCGCCCAAAGTTTTACCAAATATCAAGCCTCGATCCCCGAACGGGGGCCTATTAAATTGCAAATTGTCGGGCTATTGGTACGGCCACGGGCGGTGGCGATCGTTCTCGTCCCTATTGACGAACTGTCTTACCATAAAATGCTGCAACTGCGGCGAGCAGTCTATCAAAACTCCGGCCTGATCGCCCTAGGGATTGAACAGCAATATCCCTTTACCGCCCACATTCCCCTCGGCTATTTCGCCCACACCCTCAACCCCGATCACCACGACCGATTTTTAGAAATTATCATGAACCTCAATGACCGTTGGCTCGGAGCAGAGCCGGAAATTCTCCGCAGTCACCGCGCCGAACTGCACAAATTTGATGATATGAACCACTTCTATCATCAGCCCCAATTCCCCACCGTGGACTTTTAAGATTCCCTAAATCCCTCTCCCTCAATCCCTCTCCCAAAATGGGAGAGGTGTAGGGTGGGGGCAGTGCCCACCTCACCAAAATTAATGGGTCTGAAGCCCCGCCCTTTTAGGGCGGCTTTTCTCGTCCAATTTATTGATCCAGTTTTTCCTGTCTATGGTATGATGGCATCATTAAAACTTAATGTTTTGGCGGCTGGGCAAGCCGACCTGAATGGACAGGCGTTAAGCAGTGTTAGACCCCGATCTGGGGCAGTTGCTTGTCTGTCTACCCATCAGGAGTCTACTTAATGTAGGCAGACTGGGAATCCCCGTTCCTTTAGGTCGGGGAGGATGTCAATACGAAACAGTTTGTATTAATTGCTGTTGTAGGGGCGAAAAATTTTTCGCCCCTACGGGTGAGCCTTTGCCCCTACAGAGGAATCAAGGAAACATTAAGCGGCGATCGCCAACGCTTCCTCTTTCAGTAAAGCCGCCTTATCGGTTTTTTCCCAGGGCAGATCCAGATCCGTCCGGCCCATGTGGCCATAGGCCGCCACATCCTGATAAAACCGGCCGCCTCTTTGGGCAGGCAACTGACGCAGGTTAAAGGCTTGGATAATCCCCGCTGGCCGCAGTTCAAAATGGCGTTTCACCAAATCCAGTAGGATATCCTCATCCACCTGGCCCGTCCCAAACGTATCCACCAAAATACTCACCGGCCGCGCCACACCAATGGCATAGCTTACCTGTACCTCACATTTCGCCGCCAAACCCGCCGCGACAATATTTTTCGCCACATAACGACAGGCATAGGCCGCCGAGCGGTCTACCTTTGTGGGATCTTTACCGGAAAACGCCCCGCCCCCATGGCGAGAATAGCCGCCGTAGGTATCGACAATAATTTTCCGCCCCGTTAACCCGGAATCCCCTTGGGGGCCGCCAATGACAAACTTGCCCGTAGGATTGACGAGATAGCGAGTCGCCTCCGTGGGTTTAATCGCAACATCAGCAAAGACGGGCTGAATCACCCGCTCGATCAGATCCGCCTTAATTTTGGCTTGGATTGCGTCGTTATCGGTGAGGTCGCCGATGGTTTCGCTGTGCTGGGTGGAGATCAGGATCGTATCAATGCCGACGGGTTGACCGTCTTCATAGATGACGCTCACTTGAGTTTTGCCATCGGGGCCGAGGTAGGACAGTTCACCACTTTTGCGCACAGCGGTTAACTGGCGGGAAATGCGGTGAGCAAGGCTGATGGGGAGGGGCATCAATTCGGGGGTTTCATTGCAGGCATAGCCAAACATTAACCCTTGATCCCCTGCACCGATCGCATCGAGTTCATCTTCACTGAGGGCTTCCCGTTGCTCGTGGGCGGTGGTTACGCCTTGGGCAATATCGGGGGATTGCTCATCCAGGGCGATGAGTACAGAGCAACTATCGGCGGAAAAGCCATTGTTAGCATCGGTGTAGCCGATTTCGGCAATTTTTTTGCGGGCCAAGTCAATATAATTGACATTGGCTTGGGAAGAAATTTCCCCGGTAATCAGGACTAACCCGGTATTCACCACCACTTCAGCGGCAACGCGACTGCGTTCATCTTGGGTGAGCAGGGCATCAAGAATTGTGTCCGAGATTTGATCACAGATCTTGTCGGGATGCCCTTCGGTGACGGATTCTGAAGTAAATAAGTAACGACGAGCCAACGTGGTTTCCTTCTCCTGCGACTGATTGAGATATATCTTAACCTTAGAAGACACTGGCCACTATGGCCCCTGTGGGGGTTTCGGCCTTAACACCTAGAATGATCATCAACAATGCTAAATATTCGCGCTGCTACTCCGGCGGATGTGCCGACGATTTTTGCCTTAATTCAAGAGTTGGCGACCTTTGAAAAGTTGCGGGATGCGGTGACAGGCACGGCGGCACAATTGGCTCTAGATTTATTTGGCCCTCGGCCTTTAGCGGAGGTGGTTTTGGCCACATGGGCGGGGGAGGTGGTGGGGTTTGCGTTGTTTTTTCCCACCTATTCAACGTTTTTAACCCGGCCAGGACTCCATTTAGAGGATTTGTTTGTGTTGCCGGATTATCGTGGCCGGGGCATTGGCCGGGCGTTGCTCACCCATCTAGGGGCATTGGCTCAGACGCGGGGCTGTGGGCGGTTGGAATGGACGGTGTTGGATTGGAATGTGGGGGCGATCGCCTTTTATGAGCGGATGGGGGCGACGGTTTTACCGGATTGGCGGATCTGTCGGGTGGAAGGGGAGGCTTTGAACCCGTTAGCGATCGCCCCCTCAACCCCGTGAACGCTCCCCCCAACCACTGCATCAACCCCCATTGTCCCGCCCCCTTTCCCCAACCGGCCCATCATCGGTTTTGCCAGCGGTGCGGGACGGGTTTGGTGTTGCGCGATCGCTATATTCCCCGTCAACGCTTAGGGGCGGGGGGGTTTGCGACGATCTACACCGTTTGGGATCAGCAACGACAACAGGAGCAGGTGCTGAAGGTGTTAACGGAACCCTCAGAAAAGGCGCTGGAATTGTTTGCCCAGGAGGCGATCGTCCTCCGTAGCCTCAGCCATCCGGGGATTCCCCGCGTCGATCACGACAGTTTTTTTGAAATCCCGACCCCCAACCAAACCCTCTACGGTTTGGTGATGGAAAAAATCACCGGCCCAACGCTGGAAACGGTGCTATTGGAGCAATATCCCCAGGGTTGCCCGGAGCTGCTGGTGTTGGACTGGATGCGGCAGGCGGTGCAAATTCTCCGCCGTCTCCACCGTCGCCACATTATTCACCGCGATATTAAACCCTCAAACCTGATGCTCCGCTCAGAAACGGGGCAATTGGTGCTGATTGATTTTGGCGGCGCGAAGCAGGTGGGGACGGCAAGGGATTCAACGCGGTTGTTTTCAGCGGGTTATAGTCCGCCGGAGCAGGTGGTAGGGGGTCGGGTGGAGCCGACAGCGGATATTTATGCCTTGGGGCGGACGTTGGTGCATTTACTCACCGGGGAACCGCCGGAGCATTGGCCGGAAACGGCGCGGGGCCTGGATTGGGTGCGACCGGGTTCAATTTCTCCCCCGTTGCGGGCGTTGTTGGCAACGATGATTAGCCCCAATGTAGGCGATCGCCCCCCTTCGATGGCGATCGTTGCCCGCCGTCTCCAACAACTCGGCCCTCCCCTCTGGCAAATCCAACTGCGGGAACAAGGGCAGCGGCTCCGTTCCCAAGTGAATTACCGCCGCCGCTGGTTGTGGCGGCGGGGGGTTTTGCCGGTATATCGGGCCAGTCGTCAGAGTTTGGAGCAGGGGGTGGGGGCCAGTGGAGGGGCGATCGCCGGTTGTCTCCTCGGCTATGGCGGCGGCAAAGTGGAAAACATCGGGGCGCGGGGGGCGGCAGCCTTAACCGCTTGGCTCCACGCGCAATTACCGGGGGTAATGGTGACGGTGGATGAGCGGTTTTGGGTGGTGGTGTTGGCGGGATTGGGGACAGGCTACGGCATAGCTTGGGGGGGGTTAGGGTGGCGATCGCCCCTCGCCACAGGTTTAGCCGGAGCCTTAAGTTATGGTGTAGCCTGGCTGTTTTGGGTGGGAATGCCCTACGGGGTCGATATCCGTTTACCCCTATGTTTGGGATTAATTCTATTGGTATTCGTGGGATTGGGACGAAGGGAAGATGTGGGGTTAGGGTTGGGAATGAGTGGGGCGATCGTTCTGAGCGGCATCGGCTTGATGGCAAAATATTGGGGTCTAACGAGCCAAGATTGGGCAGCGATCCTCAATGTAGAAGATGTGATTTTAACCTATGGATTTTGGGCAATTTTCGCCCTCTTGATCAGTTTGGGCAGCAGTCTAACCACCCACATCATCGCCCCCCTCTGGCGGCGTTATCGATAATCGGGTTTTGCGATCGAGCCGATTTGAGCTTGTGTGAGAGCAGGTTGCTTTACGAAAGCCATATTTTTCAAGGCACAACATTAAAGGGTTGATTACCTCGAAAACGATAAATTTGAAAATCCCCGTCCAGGGTAAAAATCAGCTTTTGATTTAGAGCTTCAGCCGCAGCGACCAAGGACGCATCTGCCAAATCCATCGGTAAGTCTCGATATTGCTCCATCAAAACTTGCATTTTTAATTGTTCTTGTTCATCATTAAAATGGATGAAAATGATCTGGTCTACGAGGTAGCTCCACAATTCCTGTTGTGCTAACCAACCACCATAGCGACCTAATAAATACATGGCCTCTGTGAAACATGGCCATGTTGTCACCAAAGGTGCAGGAAGACTAGATAACGCATTGACACAGCGAGTGTGGTTAATGTCACTTTGATTAATCAGAGCAATCAAGGGAGAAGCATCACAAAGAGTCACTGTCCCAAACCAGGTAAATTGTACTTTTCAGCTAAAAGATCTGTAAATGTTTCTTTTGTGCGTAGGGAAAGATTGGCAGGCTGAAACTGAACTCGACCCACCCGACCTTTTAAGACTTGATCGAGAGTTTTGCCGTTCTGAGGTCTTGAACTTTCGTTCGATAGCACTGTCAACCTGACACGCTGTCCAACCAGTTCAGGCGCATAACGAAGAATTTCTTCCCAGGTTCCTTCAAAAAAACGCTGCTCCATAAGATAACCTCTGCTTTGAGCTAGTCTAAAAATTTATTAAGCCGACACACCTCACCCCCTAGTCTAGCATTCACATCAGTTCAGAGGGCGATCGCCCCTCGCCACAGGTTTAGCCGGAGCCTTGAGTTATGGTGTAGCCTGGCTCTTTTGGGTGTGGATACGCGGTCACTAATATAGAGAATGTAATTTTAACCTATGGATTTTGGGCAATTTTCGCCCTCTTGATCAGTTTGGGCAGCAGTCTAACCACCCACATCATCGCCCCCCTCTGGCGGCGTTATCGGTAATGGGGTTTTGCGATCGAGCCGATTTGAGCTTGTGCGAGAGCATCCTAGTTTAGTGAAAATTGATAAGCTAAGGGCTGTAGAGCTTGGAGGGTAGAAACGATGCTTAAAGACTCTTCTGTGATCAGCATATCTCCTGAAATCATGGGCGGCACACCAGTTTTTGCCGGGACACGGGTTCCCATTGAGACGCTTCTCGACTATCTCAAGGCGGGGGAATCCATCGGTGATTTTTTAGATGGATTATAGGATCTTTTTTAGGATGAATCCTTTATGAATTTTTTCGTTATCGCAGCATTTTCTATTTGGTTGCGAAATGTATCAAGCATTCCGATAACCTCTGTGTGCAACTCTATGTATTCTTCTCTATCGAATACTAAATAATCACCGTGCGCAATTTCATTTCTTGTCTTTAAAAGCTTAGTATCTATTAATACAGACTTAGTAGAGTAAAGTGAAAAATCTATGCCAAGAATATCAGTGATTTCTTTTAAGATTTCCGAAGAGAGGTTTGATGCCGTAGATATTGCATTTTTAGGTAAGACACATTTTTGATTTAACTGAGACAGAAAAAAATCACAAACCGGTATATACAACGAAGGCTTATTTGTTTGCTTTGCTTCCTTTAGTCTTTCCTTCATCGCCAAAGCCAAAAAATTACTCGAGAGCTGCTTATAATTAAGCTTTTGTAGTCTCACATATTCCACATAAGAATTTGCTGCCAACTTAACAAAACCTTCCCAATGAGAATAAAGTATACATACTGCACCCCGAACTAATGCTGTATGTCTTTGCTCGGAAAAACTCCTAGATTCTACTAAGGACTTAACTTCTGAAAGTTCCTTTTTTCGCCAAGCAAGGTCATCAGACAACTTAGTGCTTAATTCTTCAGCAGTTCGGATGTTCATGAAGGAGAAAATACCTTTCTACCAAGAGGAATAAGATAGGGTAATCGTCTTGCTGCATTTACTCCTGCCCCTGACCACTTGTCATATATTTGATGTGACCAAATACTTTTTATGCGATCAGATATTTGATTTGTTGGAGGTGGGTTTTGATAATTATAGCCAATTCCTAGTGCTATCACCTCATATGCCGACAATAAAAATCCTCCAAGAAATCTATTATCTTGTGATCTATACCGCCTAAAGCTATTATCTCCCGTAGTTTCATTAAGAATATTGAATGTCACATCGAATGCTTTTTCTATACCGTTGACATTTAAATTTTGATTGAGAGCCATTTCTCTCATTTTATCTGTTAAAAAAACGCTAACATCACCACCCAGCGATTGAATACCTTCATTGCTTTTGTTGAATAATAGAATGAAACGTAAAACTAATTCCATGTCATACTGTTCTTCATAAAGTCTATCGCTCAAAGCAATACAGTTCTTAAATGAATCACGATTTGCCAGTGAACGCATCAATTCATATAATTGCGTATTTAACATTAAAAGTATACAATTTCTTACTTCTTGAGGTGTAGCAATTGAACCTCCCGTATTTAATCGCTGAAACAGCTCATATTTGATGATTGGATCACTTTCTTTTTCAACAATATTGACTGAAATTTTTGCCCGCTTTATCAATAAACGCTGTGCTTGAGTAAAAGAATTTTCTAAATCTTCAGGATCATCCCATTTTTTATTTTCTAATGAAGGTAAGTATGTAGTTCCTTGCAAAGTAAAAAAAGATGCATTTTGAGTTCGCTCTTGATCGTCGGGTTTAAAAATGCCGACAAACTCATATATAGTTGATAGCCGCTGCAAACCATCAATAACATCCCAAATACCATCCTCTCTTTGGCTAACAAAGATTGGTGGAATCGGTATACCTAAAAGAATTGATTCTATAAAGGTTGATTTTTGGTGATTTGACCAACGAAAAAATCTTTGAAAATCTGGGTGAATATCAATTTCATTTTTCTCGTAAAGACTTATCCACTCACCGATAGACATTGAGTAGCCATCTGTCCGAATATCTCCCCTTGTTTTGTCAATCTCTTCTTGTAGAGACATAATAGATTAAATTATCCTAATTTTATGTATAATTAGATTCGTATGATCGCGATCTTTAGACATTATTACAGCGAAGGTTTCTTGATGAAATACCAAGTTTGAGCACTTTTAATGCAACTAAAGCAATTAAAAAACTAACATATGCCCAATAATGATCAATCACTTTTCCCACTTTTCCTAGATTGCCCGGTGTGTTTGAGATAAAAACTCTTTTGAACTTTACCGTTTCCAGGATAGTACGAAAAAAACAACGCAATACAAAAAATTTTTATTTTCTTAATCTTTCGAGCAAATCTAAAGATTTGTTAAGCCCCCGCGCCCCACCGTCAAGCTCACCAGCCTAGTCTTCACATTGGTTAGGAGGGCGATCGCCCCCAGAGTTTCACCAAAAATTCATGAGGAGATATCTCTTAAAAACTCGACCCCGGCTCCAATAAAAACTTTACCTCCTCTGGTGTGGAACTACGCTCTAAAATTTCGTTGCGGTGGGGATACCGACCAAAGCGATCAATGATCGCTTTATGTCGTAACTCAAACTCATAGTTTTCCGTTGGTGTAAAGTCCTGATAAAGCGTCTCCGCCACAACATGGATCTGCTTTGATTCACTGTGCATATAGGGCAGCAATAGAAAAGCGCATTGTGTAGGGTTTAGCGAATTTAACGCCCCCGATGCCACTGCTTCTTGAGCAAGGACGAGGGCAATGGGGTCTTGGGCGAAAGCTTGGGGGGTGTTGCGGTAAACATTACGGGAGAACTGATCTAGGATGATGATTTCGGCGAGGCGACCTTCTGCGGTTGTCCGCCATGAATATAATTCCCCGACAGCGGCTTGCTGCATCAGATCTAAAAAGCGTTGTTGAATCAAATCATCGAAGTTGTGATCCGATTTAAACCAAAGACTCGCGTCAATTTCTTCAAACCAAAACGATAAAATTTGTGTGTACATAGTTTAATTCCAAAGTCGCTAAAGTTGTTACCAAAACATTTTTCCAGATTTCCAACCTAAAGTCCGTACTACGAACCGCTCACCAAGCTATTCCACAATATTTAATCTGATATTTCGCAGGTTACTCAATAAATGGTGCGTCAGCCGTTAAGCTACTCTTTTACCTTATAGATTAATCGCTCTGACACATCCTACCATTGAATTGTAGGGTGCGTCAGACCGGATCAAGGATGATGTTGATGGTTGAATTGTGTCTGACGCACCATTCACTAGCATCATTGGACTTAACCTGCGGAATATGGGTTTAATGCTGATCGACCGAATCGGGATCAAAACGAAAGATTTTGAAAAAGCTCCACCACCGGCAATGTAAATCCAGGAATAACATCTTCCCCCTCTAGAGTATCGGCAGATTTTACCAAACGAGTAGGTTCTTGGGCAGAATGGTAAACCAAGATATAGGTTTCGATAGGGTGAATAATCCAAGCTAAACGAGTGCCGTTCTCGAAGTATTCCACCAGTTTGTTGTGCATTTCTTCCACGGTGTTGCCAGGGGAAAGGATTTCAATGGCTAAATCCGGCGCACCTTCTAAAAATCCTGTGGGCAATTGGGTCAAGCCTTGGAGCCGCTCTTTGGCAAAAAAGGAAATATCCGGGGAGCGTTTGTTACCATTTTTCATTTTGAAAGCGGTGCTAGAGTCAAACATCACGCCAAGCTTATGAATGCGGATATAAGCACCGAGTAAAATCATTAAATTGCTACAAACATAGCCGTGTAATGCACCTGAGTTTCCCATTTTAATCAGTTCTCCGTTGATAATCTCATAGCGATGGCTATCTTGGGGCAAAGCCATAAAGGCTTCATCTGTCCAAATTGGCTGTTCTGTTTTAATTTCAGTGGTAGTAGACATAAATGATCTCCTAATTCAGGTATAGTTGCAGGATTGATGAGTAGGGTTTTTGTTCATCATTATGGTGTAGAGGGATGGAAATAATTATAAATGGTTTGGGCGATGTGGGGGCCGATGCCGGGGATGGCTTGGAGTTGCGCAAGGGAGGCGGCGCGGATATAGTCCACGGAACGGAAGTGAGCTAATAGTAACTTTTGGCGGTGGAAGCCTAAACCGGGGATTTGATCCAGTTGCGATCGCCTACTCGCTTTTAATCGTTGTTGACGGTGGAAACCGAGGGCAAACCGATGGGATTCATCCCGTACTCGCCGCAACAATTGCACTCCTGGCTGCTCCGGTTCTGTGGCTAGGGGTTCCGTTGCACCGGGCAAAAATACCTCCTCCCGCCGTTTAGCTAAACTGATCACCCGTAAATCTTCTAATAAATCCAATTCTTGCAAGACTTTCACCACTGCCGATAATTGCCCCTTGCCCCCATCAATTAATACTAAATCGGGAAAATCTGGGTCATCCTGGGGCCGCTCCCCCCGAAACCGCCGGCCAATGACCTCGGCTAAACTGGCAAAATCATCGGAGCGGCCATTGTGAACTGCTGGGTTTTGGATTTTGTAATGGCGATAATGTTGTTTGGCGGGGATTCCGGCGATAAATACGACTTGGGAAGCGACGGCGTTAGATCCCTGAATGTGGGAAATATCATAGCCCTCAATTCGCTGGGGAAATGTGGGCAGATCCAACAATGTTGCTAAATCTTCGAGGGCGGTATGGTTGCGATCGCTCAACCGCTGCGCCCGCTCTAACTCATACTGAGCATTGCGCTGCACTAATTCAATTAATTCCGCTTTTTGTTGCCGTTGGGGGGTGAAAATTTGCACTTTGCGCCCCCGTCGGCCGGTGAGCCAATCGGTGAGCATTTCCCCCTGAGGTAACTCGTGCTGTACTAGGATTTCTTGAGGAATTTCCACCCCATCCACCCCCTGATAATGCTCCTCTAACACCCGCTGTAATACTGCCCCTGGTGCATCACCTTGGGCAAAAAATCCCAATCGCCCGACTAATTTTCCCGCCCGCATTTGGAACAATTGGATAGCATAATCATCCCCTTGGGCCGCAAGGGCGATCGCATCCCGCGATACCGTATCATCAGGAAGGCTCATTTTTTGATCTCCATGGAGAGACTGTAAACCACGGATTTGATCCCGCAATTTTGCCGCCTGCTCAAAGGCTAAATCTGCCGCCGCCCCATTCATTTGGCTTGCCAATTGGGCAATTAATTCTCCACTCCGTCCTTGAAAAATCATCGCTACTTTTTGGACAATGGCATGATAATCTTCTGGGGTAATTAAGGATTGACAAACCCCCGGACAACGGCCCAGATCGTAATTTAAACAGGGGCGGTCTTTAAACAGGGGGCGACGGCGTTGGCGGAGGGGGAAAATGTCCTGAATTAATCTTAATGTTTCTCGGAGCGATCGCGCATCTACATAGGGGCCATAGTAGCGATCAGCGGCTTGGGTGGCGCGGCGTTTACGGGTCAAGAAAATGCGGGGATAGGGTTCAGACCAAGTAATACAAACATAGGGGTATTTTTTATCATCTTTGAGGAGGACGTTAAAGTAGGGTTGATGGGTTTTAATCAGGTTGGCTTCTAAGGCTAAAGCCTCCGCCTCGCTATCGGTGACAATAAATTCAATCTCCATCACTTGCCGCACCATCATCGCAATGCGATCGCTCAACCGTTGCCCATCGCGAAAATAGGAACGCACCCGCGATCGCAATTTTTTCGACTTGCCAATATACAAAATGCCATCGGTGCGATCGCGCATCAAATACACCCCCGGCTCTGGGGGAATTTCCGTTAACCGTTGGGCGAGGCGATCGGGGTCATGGAGGAGGGGGGCGATGGGCATGGCCTGGCAAGCTGGGGAGATGTTAGAGAGTTTAGCGTTTTGCCGGGAGATCAGCCCAGGGTTTAGGGGGATGGGTGCAAATCATCGCCATTGCCCCCCCGTTGGAGAAATTTTTGCCCATTATGCATAAAAATGCTTCATCCTTCCTAGATAAAGGAAGTACCCCTAATCTGGGTCGTGATCATACAAGCAGAGGAGTTGAATGGGTAATGATCCGTGATGATGAGCTACCCTGGATCCCGCCGAAGCGGGCCAAGAACCGAGAGCAACAATTTTCCACCTTCCTGGTGTTTGAGCGAGTGGGGACACACCCCAGGCAAAACCCCTGTCTCAGCCACTGGCGATCGGAAAAACGTTGGGTGGATCATTACCGCAGCCTCAGCGCCACCCATCCGGATTGGGAAACTATCGACTGGCTCGCGCATTTTGTTGATTGTCTCCAGTCCGACACGACCCCCCCCACAGAGCAGCAATTGGCACTTTATCATCTGTGGTGCTTCTACCAAGAAGACTTTTATTATCTCAGCCGTCAATGGTGGATGGGTAAAAAATTGCCCCATCATCTCTTTAGTTGGCAGGAAATTTTTGATGTAGTCTGTGAGCCATTATCGGACTTGGACAAAGCCCGCAGGAGCTTGAGAAATTTTGACCCCCGTCACAGCTATCGCCGCTATACCAAACAACTGTTTTATCACCGGAGCCGCGATATTTTTCATCGCAAGTTAGGGACGCAGCAATGGCAATCACTGCCGGTAATTTTTTCGTTGGAAAAGATTGATCTGAAAACCCAAGAAGAATATGCTTTTCACGATTTAGATGAACAGGAATTTGAACGGGTCAAACTCAATCTTGAAGAGAAAGAGCAGCACAAACAGGTTTGGGAAACCGTTAAACAACGGTTAGAGGCGTTAGAGGGCGATCGCCACCCTGCCAAGAAAATCCCCATCCCGCCCACCACCCTCACCCTCTGGGAAATGATGCTGATGGGCTATGGCTTAAACATTGGTCAATCTGGAACGGTACAGATCCTGAACTATAATCATCAGCCGCTGCTCCAATCCAAACTCTCCCGTCAACTGAAAACCTTTAAGGTTGAACTGTTTTTAGCCTGTTCAGCTATATTTGCTGAGGAAATTGTGCTGCAAATGGGTATGGAGTGGATTCAGGATAATCCGGAGCAAAATTTAGATTTTCAAAATAGAGCCGAGCAGCAACATAAAAGTTTGGATGACATCCTAAGACAATACTATCAGGACTGGATTTATGAGTTTGTAATCAAGCAAGACTTTGATCCCATGGGTGTATCTACCCTTGACCTCTGGTTGATCAATCAGTTACAAGCTTGGTTTCAAACCCAACTGGAAATTATTTTTAAGTTGGAGGCTTTAACCCCAGCGATGATCAAAAAAATGGGGCAAGTTTTGCAGGCTTGGGCAGCAGAATTACGCGCCTAAGTTCAGCACTTTTCCCTCGGTGTGATCAAAACAGATGTGATATTAAGGAGATCAATCCAGATGTTATCGATGCAATCCCCCATGCCCGCCCAACCCCAGCCTTTAATTTTGGAGATTTCCCCCAAGGCGATCGCCACTGCTGAAACCCTGATTGAGCGTCAATCCCATCAAGGGGCGGCTTGGCGAGCCTACCAACACCATATTGCCTTAGAAACGTTAATCGCATGGTTGCAGGCCCATCGCCCGGAAGCGATTACGCCCTGGTTGCCCCCCGCAGAGCAGCCTGCTTTTTGGGAAGGCGTGGGCGGGGCCGCGTTGCAGTGGGGGGAGGTGCGTTTAGCGCTGTTTGCCACGGAAACGGAGGAGTTAGATACTTGGTTGATTCCCCAGGAATGGGTGGATTTACCGGCGTTTGTGGCGGATTATTATTTGGCGGTGGAGTTGCATTTAGAAGCGGATCCGGCGGAGAGTTGGTTAGCGGTGGTGGGGTATGCCACCCATGGGATGGTGCGGGGATGCGATCGCACGGCGGAGCGGTGCTATTGCTTAGATCGCCCGGATTTCATTCCCGATTTATCTCTGCTCTTCCTGGGTCAGCGGCTGTTTGGCCGGCGTTGGAGCCGGGTTTCGGCGGTGCCGCAGTTTTTGCCTGCGGTTCAGGCGACGCTGTTGGAGATCTGTGTTAAGGCGGATGAGCCGCGTTTGGGTTTGCCCTTTGAGCAATGGGGGAGCTTGTTTTCGGTGGCGGCCTGGCGATCGCAACTCTATCGGGAACGGATGCAGGCAGGCAATCGGGAGCAGCGGATTTTATCCCTGGGCCGTTGGCTGAAGCAATGGCAATCGGAACTTGACCAGGCGATTCGTCAAGGCTGGCAGAGTTTGGAGGAGATTGCTAACGATTTTGAGGGTTCGGAAATGTCCCTGGCCTATCGGTTTGGGGGGGATTATCGCCTGCAAACCGGGGCTTGGTTTCCCGATGCTGTGCCGGGTGTGGTGGAGGTGTTGCAGTCGGCGGTGGATAAGGAAACGCAATTATCAGCCATTTATCTATTGGGGCAAATTGGCCAGGGGGATGGGGAGGCGATCGCTGCCTTGGCCACTTTTCAAGCCACGACAACCGATGCTGATCTCCGGCGGCAGGCGGCGGTGAGTTTGGGGAAAATTGACCCCAACCATCCGGCGGCGGGGATTCGTCGGGGCAAGGTGTTGGATTTGGGTCTTCAGGTGGGGGAATCCCCGGTGGTGTTGGTGTTGACGCTGTTACCGGAGGGGGAAAAAACCAATATTCAAATTCGCTTAAACCCCATTGGCGATCGCGCCATATTACCCCCTGAAATTACGCTGATCATTGAAGATGGGGAGGGAGTGGTGTTTCAGGAGGCGCGATCGCGGGGTCGGGATCAGGCCTTACAATTGGCATTACGGGCCAATGGAGGCGATCGCTTTACGGTTGTTGTCGTTTTTGGCAATCATCAAGTCCGGGAAACCTTCCAAGTTTAGGGGGTAAACATGACAATGAAGCAGGTGGTTTTACGGTTTGGGCGGGGCAGTTTGGCGGCGGGGTTTGATCTGCATTTACGGATCCACACCGCCAACGCAACGCTCACGGAAATCGATGGCGCATTGCCGCCGGATCCAGCGTTGCTGCACATTTATGAGGGGTTGCGGGAGAGTTATCGGCAACAATGCCATCTAGCCTACCGAGGTTTTCGCGGCCTAGAAGCTCTTGATGAAGTGACGCACATTTCGATTCGGGATGCAGCGATGGATTTCACCCAAGGGTTAAATGATTGGTTGGATCATTCCCCAGAGTTTCAGCCGATTCGGGAGGAGTTGCTCCATCATCTCAATGGGACGGATCGGGTGCGGTTTGTGATCCACACCCAAAACCCGGTTTTGCAATGGTTGCCTTGGCATCTCTGCAATCTTTTTCAGCGCTATCCCTATGGGGGGGTGAGTTTAAGTTTACCGAGGCGATCGCATTCTCTTCCTTTTTCTCCTTCTCCATCTCGTGTTAAGGTGTTGGCGGTGTTGGGGGATAGTACGGGGATTGAGATTGAGGTGGATCTGTTGTTATTACAGGATAAGTTACCGCCGGATGCGGAAATTTTGCCGCCGTTGATTGCAATCCCCCGCAAGGTTTTGGGGGAAACACTTTGGGAACAAAGTCCGAACATTCTCTTTTTTGCGGGCCACAGTTCGAGTACGGGGCCGCAGGGGGAATTTTTTCTCAATGAATTTGAGAGTGTAACTATTGCCGATCTTAAATTTGCCCTGAGTAAAGCGATTGAAAAGGGTTTAAAGTTAGCCATTTTTAATTCCTGTGATGGGTTGAAGTTGGCCCAAGATTTAGCGGATTTAAATTTGCCCGCAATTATCGTCATGCGGGAGCGGATTCCCGATGCAGCGGCACAATATTTCCTAGATTATTTCCTGACGGCTTTTGCTGATCCCAACGACCCTAAACCCCTCACCTTAGCCGTCCGGGAAGCGCAGGAGCGGCTCCACCATTTAGAACAGGATTACCCTTGCGCCAGTTGGTTGCCGGTACTCTGCCAACAACCGGAAGCCGCCGATCTCACCTGGGCAGATCTCCACAGTCCCCTCAAGCCTCCACCTGTCAAATTCCAGATCAAACGTTTTCCTATCAGGGTATTTAGCGTCATGCTAGGGGTTTTGGTCTTGAGTTTTTTAATGATCAAACCCCATCTGGCAGACTATTTAATGATCAAATCCAATCTGGCAGACTACTTTAACAAACAGGCAGCGAGTTGTATCAATCAGGAGGATTTATTTTGTGCAAAGCAGAATTTAGATCTTGCCATCAGGTTAAATGATCAGAATGGATCAGTCCACAATAATTTATCCCGATTCTATGAAAAAATCAAAGATTATCCTAAGCAAGATTATCATCTTGATATTGCCATGAGATTGGGTGATAGTTCTGCTTGTACCGGTAAGGTTGTTCGGTTAATGCACACCGGAAAAATATTAGAAGCTGAGTCTTTGTTGTACAGTTGTCAGCAAATGAAGAATAAACCAAGGATTGTGGAATATGCAATTTATAAAAACTATGGTTGGACTTATTTCGAGCAGGGGGATTTACAAAAAGCCCGATCTGCGCTTCAAACTGCTCTAGAATATGGCCCTCGCAGGGGGGCAGCCCATTGCTTATTAGGGCTAGTTAAGCTAGAGGAAGATCCAGAACATTTAAAATCAGAAATTCGGGAACATTTTCAAATCTGTATCGATCATACCTATAAAGACCGCATTGAAGAATTAAGGTGGTCTAAATTTGCGGAAGATTATCTTCATCAACCACAGGAGTAGGTTATGGTTTCACAGCATAATTCAGGGGCAAAGATGTTGGGGGGCTTTTTGGGAGCCTCCCTTTTGTTGTTTCAGGGTATTTTCTGGGCAAATTTGTTTCCAGTTTTTGCCCAGTCCCCAGATACGATGCCTCCTGAATGTGATTCAGATGGCAATTGTCCCCGTGGTGATTTAGATCCCAATACGCCCTATATTATTAGCCCGCGTAATAGTTATATTTTGAGCGATCGCCCCCTGATCCGGTGGTATCAAGTCGAAGGAGCAACCCGTTATATTGTTAACGTAAGAGGGCCGAATAATCTTCGATGGCAGAGAGAAACCACTGATGCCTCTGTGACCTATGACGGTGAGGACTTAGTGCGGGGAGAAGAATATTCCATCGTGGTCAGTACCCATGATGGGGAGCATCATGATCAGGCATCCTTTTTCTGGTTAACAGAGGAAACAGAGCAGGAAATGCAAGAGGAAATAGCAACCCTCAGCCGGGATTTTAGCCCTCAAGAAGAAGTGCTCGCCATTGCTGCCATCTATGAACAATATTTCTTGTTCAATGATGCCATTGCCGTTCTAGAAACCTATCTTGAGGAATTTGGAGGAACAAAACCAATCTACGATGAATTAATCGATTTATATGGTCAAATTGACTTGACCAATAAAGTTGAATTTTATGAAGAGCAAAACAGTAACCTAACCCCCTCACCCTAACGAGGGGAAGAAAAGAGGATAGAGAAAAGAGGATAGAGGGAAATTGAAATTTCCTTCTCCCTCCTCACTCCTCCCTCCTCACTTCTCACTCCTCCCTCCTCACTCCTCACTCCTCACTCCTTCTGCAAACCGGACTGGCATAATGGGAACAGAAAAACCCTGATCCTAGGGAATTTAACCCGCCATGCGTGCCAACCCGATCACCCAATTCGTTACCCAATTTGTCCAGCGATTCAACGCCCCCCCAGCCCTCAAACCGGGGGCGCGTGTGCCGGAACTGTGGGTACAAACCGCCGACGCTGACCAAGCCGAAACCCATCCCCTCGTAGGCGATCGCTACCTCCTAGGGCGCAGTTCCAACCAAACGGATATCGTCGTCCGTAACCCCGTCGTCAGCCAAGTCCACCTTTCCCTCAGCCGCGACCCCGCCCAACCCCGCCAATTCATCATCAAAGATGAAAAATCCACCAACGGCATTTATATGGGTCGTCGTCGCCTCAAAACCCTGATGCTCCGCCATGGGGATGTGTTGACCTTGGGGCCGCCGGAACTCGCCGATGGGGTGCAGTTGCGCTACCATAACCCGCCGCCAAAATGGGTGCGGGGGTTGCAGTATGGCCTTGGTGGTGTGGGGGGAGTCGTGGGTTTAGTCGTCGTGGCCATTGGCATTGAATGGCTGAAAATTCCCATTTATCCCCTCCCTTCCGGTGTGGAGGGGCCGGTAATGGTCTATGCCCGCGATGGGGAAACCCCCCTGCGACAACTGCCAACGCGATCGCACCAAGAATTAAAACGGCTCCGAGATTTCTCCCCCTACCTGCCCCAAGCGGTGATCGCCTCGGAAGATAGCCGTTTTTATTGGCATTTGGGGGTTGATCCCCTAGGGATTTTGCGGGCGGTGGTGGTGAATTTCCAACGGCGGGGTATTGCCCAAGGCGCGAGTACCGTCACTCAACAATTAGCCCGTAGCCTTTACCCTGATTATGTGGGCCGCTCCAATACCGCCGGGCGAAAAATTCGTGAGGCGATTGTGGCCCTAAAACTGGAGACATTTTATAGTAAAGATGAATTATTGCGCAACTACCTGAATCGCGTCTATTTAGGTGTGGGCAGCTATGGTTTTGAGGATGCGGCGCAGTTTTATTTTGATAAATCCGCCACCGATGTCAGCTTAGTGGAGGCGGCTACCTTGGTGGCGATTCTACCGGCCCCTAATAGCTATAACCCCGTCCAGGACTACGATACAGCGGTGCAATTGCGCGATCGCATCATTGAACGCATGGCTCAATTGGGGATGATTTCCCAAGCAGAAGCCAATCAAGCGAGGCGATCGCGCATTGAAATCAGCCCCACCGCCACAGAAATCCTCAGCAGCACGATCGCCCCCTATTTCTACAGCCACATTTTCACCGAACTCCACCAACGCCTGGGGGAGAGCCTGGCCCGAGAAGGCAATTTTATTGTTGAAACGGGCCTGGATGTGGAGAAACAGGCGGCAGCGGAAAAGGCCCTGAAGGCAGCAGTGGATAGGGGTTTGGGGTTTGAGCAGGGGGCGATCGTCACGCTGGATCATCGCACGGGGGAAGTGGTGGCCCTCGTGGGGGGGGTTGATTACAAGCAAAGCCAATTTAACCGCGCCACCTCTGCCCAACGGCAACCGGGTTCCACATTCAAACTCTTCGCCTACGCCGCCGCCCTCGCCCAAGGTATCCCCGCCAGCAAAACCTATGATTGCAGTCCCGTCACTTGGGAGGGGCAACGGTATCGGGGTTGTGAGCGGAGCAGTGGGGCGATCGCCATGGATCGGGGTATGGCGCAATCGGAGAATGCAGTGGCGATCCGGGTGGCTCAGGATGCAGGCATGGAAAACATGATCGCCATGGCCCGGAATTTGGGGGTGCGATCGCCCCTGCGGCCTTCCCCCGGTTTAGTGTTAGGGGAGAGTGAAACAAATGTATTGGAAATGACAGGAGCCTATGGGGCGATCGCCAACAATGGCGAATGGCATCGCCCCCACACCATTAAACGGGTGCTGGATAGTGGCGATTGCCTCGATCCCCAAGATTTTCAAACCTGCCGCGTCATCTACGATGCCAGCCAAGACCGCACCGCCCAACACCAAGCCGTCAGCCCCGCCGTCGCCCAAACCCTCCAGCGGATGTTACGGGCAGTGGTACAGGGGGGAACGGGGAGCCGGGCAGCCTTGGGTTTAGGGGAAGGGGGCAAAACCGGCACAACCGATCGCCTCGTTGATCTCTGGTTTATCGGCTCCGTCCCTGGGCCGAATCTCACCACCGGCATCTGGCTTGGCAACGACAACAACAGCCCCACCAGAGGCAGTAGTGGCGATGCGGCCCAACTGTGGCGGGACTATATGCGCCAAATCACCCAGTAGGGGCGAAAAATTTTTCGCCCCTACCCAGATCAACACTAAAGCCCTGTTCCCTGTTCTCCGTTCCCTGTTCCCCATTTAAAAACATGACAACCTAAAGAGGCAAACATGACTGCAACGATGGATGAGCTACGGCAATTATTAGCAGAATTAATTGCGTCCCAGAAAGTGACGGAAGAACGTTTTCGAGAAGCGGAAACCCGCTTTCAAGAAACTGAGCGAGTCATGAACGAACGCAGCCAAAAAACTGAGCGATTAATCCAGCAGGTGAGCCAGGAGTTAGGCAAGTTGGGGAATCGCTTAGGGGAATTTGTCGAATGGCAGGTACGACCGGCGGCGGTGCGACTTTTTCGGGAGCGGGGCATTGATGTCCATGAACTCCACAATGGGGTTTCGGTGAAACGGGCTGATGGGGGGTTAGAAATTGATTTATTGGTGGTGAATGATACGGAGGTGGTGCTGATTGAGGTGAAAAGTAAGCTGACGCAAAGGGATGTGGATCAGCATTTGGAACGGTTAGCTAAATTTAAACAATTCATGCCCCGCTATCGGGATACCCAAGCCTTGGGGGCGGTGGCGGCGATGGTCGTGACAGGTGAGGTGGCGGCTTATGCCGACCGTCAAGGTTTGTTTGTGTTGGCCCAATCGGGGGAAAATGTCGTCATTCTCAATGATGCCCAGTTTCAGCCCCAAGTCTGGTAATCATGGCAAAAAACCCTTGGCTCCGGCGATCGGATGCCAGCCAAGATCCCATCAACGCACTGGTGGGAATATGTTGTTACCAAAATGGTATCGAGGACAAAACCGGGGGGATTGTCCCCTATAAGTAAGTAAAGGCAAGCACAAACTCGTTTTGCCCGTCCTCTTACTATCAACGCCGATGTTAACTCGTTTTTCCCCCCAACGCTTGGCTCCCTTAGCCCTCGCCTGCTCCCTGCTCATTGCCCCCTTCGCCCTCCCGGCTTGGGCCCAAGAACAGCGATCGCGCCTCCTCACCGTCACCGGCACAGGCATCGAAACGATCCCGACAACGATTACAAGGGTAAGCCTCGCCGTAGAAGTGCGCGGCGAAGATGCGGCGGTGGTGCAGCGGGAGGTGGCCCGCCAAACGGCTCAGGTGATTGCATTGTTGCGATCGCAAGGTGTGGAACGCCTCCAAACCACCGGCCTCAGCCTCCAACCCCGTTACGAATCCCGCAATGATCAACGGGAACCCCGCCTCGTGGGTTATATCGGCTCCAATAGTGTGGCCTTTCGCATCGCCACTGAATCCGCCGGAGATGTGATTGATCGGGCGGTGGGAACGGGTGTCACCCGTATCGATGGGGTGGAGTTCCTCGCCACCGATGCCGCAATGACAACCGCCAGGGCGGAGGCTCTGCGCCAAGCGACGGCCAATGCTCGGGCCGAAGCGGCGATCGTCTTGACCGCCCTTGGATTGCGGGAACAGGAGATCACCAGGATTCAGATTAACGATAGTGGTGTGGATTTTAGTCCCCGCATTCAGGCGAATACAATGGCTTTTGAAGCCGCTGATGCGATCGTGGGGGGGGATCAAACCGTCCGGGCCTCGGTCACGCTGGAAATCCGCTATTAATCGGGCATTGACTGGCGGATCTTGCCAGGGGTAGGGGCGACAAATTTTTCGCCCCTGCGGTGTGGGCGGCCTGAATGCCATCAGCAGGTGCGCGGTGATCTCTGTGGGCTGGGTCAATGCGCGGGGGGATCGGGAGGTTATGATGGGCCATGGATCAAAACCGGGGAAGGAGAAGCCGTTGACCGTGAAAATTTGTTGTGAAACTCGATCCATGCAGACCCGCGATGGCCTGCGCCTGGATGCGGATATCTATCGCCCGGAAGATGAGGGGGATTATCCCGTTTTACTCATGCGGCAACCCTACGGCCGGGCCATTGCTTCAACGGTGGTTTACGCTCCTCCCCGGTGGTATGCGGCTCAGGGTTACATTGTGGTGATTCAAGATGTCCGGGGCCGGGGCAGTTCTGAGGGAACTTTTGATCCCTTTTGCCATGAACAGGCAGATGGGGAGGATGCGGTGGCTTGGGCCGCCGCCCTGCCGGGGAGTAGCGGCGTTGTGGGGATGTATGGGTTTTCTTATCAGGGGATGACCCAACTCTATGCGGCCCAAAACCGGCCGCCGGCCCTGAAGGCGATCGCCCCTGCGATGGTAGGTTACGACCTCTACCGGGATTGGATCTATGAAAATGGGGCCTTTTGCCTCCAGGCTAATCTGGGTTGGGCGGTGCAGTTGGCGGCGGAAACGGCGCGGATTCAGGGCGATCGCCCCGCCTTCGAGAGTCTCTACACCGCATCCCGCCATCTTCCCTTTTACAGTCCCCCCCATCACTTTGTTGAAAGCCTCCATAAATACGCCCCCTTCTATTTCGATTGGCTCCAACACCCCCACCCCGATGACTATTGGCAACAACGCCAACCCCAATTAACCGAGGTAGCCCTGCCGATGCTCCATATCGGCGGCTGGTATGACCCCTATTTGCGGGGCAATCTTCGCCTCTATCGACAAATGCGATCGCAAACCGATGCCCCTCAACTGCTCCTCGTCGGCCCTTGGGGCCATCTGCCTTGGGGATCCCAGGGGGGCGATCTCGACTATGGCCCCGCCGCCCTCAGCCCCGTGGATAGTCTACAAATTCGCTGGTTTGACCATTGGCTTAAGGGTAAAGATACCGGGTTAATGGCTGATGATCCCGTATGGCTGTTTGAAATGGGGATAAACCAATGGCGTTCCTTTGGAGATTTTCCCCAAGCCAATTATCAATCTTGGTATTTGGCTAGCAATGGCCTAGCCAGCGTCCGCAGCGATGGCGGCCGGCTGATCCCCTTCAGCGTTGAAGGTATTGCGGATCAAGAGGATACGCTGATCCATGACCCTTGGCGGCCCGTCCCCAGCCATGGCGGCCATGCCAGCCAACCCAGCGGGGCCATGGCCCGCAGCGCCCTCGATAGTCGTACCGACATCCTCACCTACACCACAGCCCCCTTAGGGGAACCCTTGGCGATCGCCGGGGAGGCGATCGTTGAACTCCACTGCACCGCCAGCACCCCCAGTTATGATCTCTGCGCCATCTTGGCGGATGTCCATCCTGATGGCCAGGTGTACAACATCTGCCAAGGCTACCGCCGCCACACCACGACCACACAGCCAATCCGCATCCCCCTCCAAGCCACCTGTATCCAGTTGCCCCCCGGCCATTGTCTACGCCTCAGCATTAGCGCCGCCAATTTCCCCGCCTACCCCGTCAATGGCGGAGCCAATACCCTCGCCCCCCTCACCCCCATCAGTGAATCAGCGGTGCTGACCCTCACCCTCGCATCAGGACAAAACCAGCCTTCGCAACTCTTTTTGCCCCTCAACACGGTGGAACATTGAGAGGATTTCTCAACAACAAGTAAGGGCTGATGGTTGAGCATCCCCCTTGCTTCACTAAAATTTAAGACCTTGAAAACCCTAAGCTTGATTGCGTATGATAGATTAAACGTGGCAGGCTAGCATAATAGCTGATTTTTTTTCAGTCTGATTCACTGTTAATGATGCAATCGTTAGCATTCATGCGGGGAATTGTCGATGCCAACTGTGTTAGAATCTCTAACCCGTAAACCTTCGCTTTTATTGTAAACTTGAACCCATGAAAATTGCCCTAGTTGTAGAGGATAGCCTGACGGATCGTGAATATATGACGCGATCGCTCAAAGAAGCAGGCTTTAATGTGATTAGCACCTCTAGTGTGGAAGAAGCCAAGGGTAAATTAAACCCAGACCCCCCCAATATTATTTTTCTCGATGTCATTTTACCCGGACAAAGTGGGTTTGAATTTTGTCGGGAACTGAAGGGGAATCCCGCAACGAAAAAAATTCCCGTGGTGATTTGCTCCACCAAGGGGACAGAGGTCGATAAAACCTGGGGAACGATGTTAGGGGCTGATGATTATTTAGCAAAGCCCGTAGACATCAATTTGCTCAAACAAACCCTACGCCGTTTGGCTTAGGATCTCCCAATTCTAGGCAATTTTAGGGGGTAAGCGGTCGCTTACCTCTTTGTTGATCTGGCTTTTCCTGTTTCTACCCCCTAGGAATCTCGCCATGGGGTGCATCTCACTTTGAGGATGGGCGTTTGTAGTGAGGACTTTAGTCCTCTGCTTCACGGGTCTTCACAATTTAAGGTGATAAGCTACATTGATGCAAAATTGAAACCCTGTAGGGGCGTTGGCGTAAGCCTGCCGGAGGCACAAAACTTTTTCGCCCCTACACCCATTCGGGATCGAATCGAGCCAATTTCACCCTATTTTCTGAAGACCCTGCTTCACTGAGATGCGCCCTTGCCAGAGACCATATTTTTGCATAAGCTAACATTGAGCCATCAGTAGAATATCTCCCCCCTAGGAGATATGCCCCATCTTCATAGGAGACTGTCCGGACTATGGTTTCACGCCACCAATGGACTGGAACAGTGCTTTTAGGTTTTCCTGAAAGCTTTGCGGGATAACGCCTCTGTCACCTTTCAGGGTGATTGGGCGATCGCTGTATTGCCCGACAATAGCCGGATCAATGGCGCGTCAATCGATCAGATACCGCCCTCTAGAATGCTTCCTAACAACCGATACTGCTGCAATGCCACAAAAACGATCACCGTCTTCCCCAGCAGTTGCCCAAGTGATGCTTGAGATGGCCCATCATTTGCCGGCAGTGCTTTATCAATTAGAATTTACTCCGACCGGAGATATTTTTTTCCCCTACGTCAGTCCGGGCAGTGTGGAATTATTAGGAATAGCCCCGGAGGTGTTGATGGCCAGCCAGGGGTTTGCTCTCTTCGCCACAGCCCACCCTGATGATCTCGCCACAACTCAGGCCAGCCTTGCGGCGGCCGCCCAAGCCCGCTCTCCTTGGCAGGCGGCTTGGCGGGTGTTAACCGGGGATACCCTGCGCTGGGTACAGGCCCAGGCCCGCCCGGAACCAAAAGCCGATGGAACCATGGTTTGGCATGGCCTCGTGACGGATATCACCGCCCACAAAGAAGCAGAATGGGCGATCGCCGTAACAGCGGAGCGGGAACGGTTCATCCACCACACCATTGACCAGAGCCGCCACAGTTTGGAGCTTAAGCCGGTTTTGACGGCCATGACCCAAGCGGTGCGGGAACAGTTGCGATGCGATCGCACCCTCATTTACCGATTTAACCCTGATTGGACGGGGGAGATTGTCGCTGAATCTGTCGCCCCCATTTGGCAGCCCCTCGTTGCTCAACCTCTACTGAATGATCACCTATGCCAAGATGAAAATTGTCATTTAGCCTCCTTGATCAAAGAGTCCCCGACGATTACCGACACCCACTTACAATCTACCCAAGGGGGAATATTTCAAAGTGGCTATGAATACTGCTGTGTTAATGATGTTGCTGCGGCAAGTTTTACCGATTGCTATTGTCAATTTCTGGCCACGATAGAAGCAAAAGCCTATGTGATTGTGCCGGTGTTTGTGGACTCGGTTTTATGGGGTTTGGCGGGGGTTTATCAAAATACTGGCCCACGTACTTGGCAACGGTCAGAAATTACGCTGCTGTTACATCTAATTGCGCAATTAAGTTCTGTAATTCGCCAAACTGAGGTGCTGGAGCGCAGTCAAAAACAGGTGGAAGTGCTGCAAACAGCCAAGGAAGTTGCTGAAGCGGCCAATGCTGCTAAAAGTCAATTTCTCACGAATATGAGCCATGAACTGCGCACGCCGTTAAATTCAATTCTTGGCTTTACCCAATTGCTCGATGCGGATCCGACATTAAGCTGCACCCAAAAACACTATTTAGAGATTGTCAATCAAAGCGGTGAACATTTGCTGACACTCATTAATGATATCTTAGAACTGTCCAAAATTGAAGCGGGACGGGTGACGTTAGATAATCATGATTTTGATTTTTATCAACTGATCCAAGGTTTAGAATCTTTGTTTCATTTACGGGCGAAAGAGCAGGGGATTGAATTGCGGGTGAGGATTGATTCGGCGGTTCCCCAACACCTCCATGGGGATGAGCGAAAATTGCGCCAGATTTTAATCAACTTGTTGGGCAATGGGCTGAAATTTACGCCCCAGGGATGGGTGGAATTGGCGATCTGTCCTGCTGTACCTGGGGGCGATCGCCCCTCCCATGATCCTGATGCTGCCCATGATCTTAAACTCACAATTACTGATACTGGCTATGGCATTCCCGCCACTGCCCTTGAGGCCATCTTTGAACCCTTTACCCAAACTGCCACTGGCCAAAGAACCCCCCAAAGTACGGGGTTAGGTCTGCCGATTAGCCGCCAATTCGCCCAATTCATGGGGGGGGATATTACCGTTATCAGTACCCCCGGCAAGGGATCTTGCTTTACGCTAACCTTGCCGTTCACGGCAGCCGCTTCTTGTCCTTTGCCCTTGTATGGTCAGCCGAGCCGCACGATTATTGGTTTGCAAAAACCAGAGCGATGCCCCCGGATTTTGGTGGTGGATGATGAACCGGATGGTCAATTTTTAGTGACCTATTTGCTGGAATCCATTGGGTTTGAAGTGTTGTGTTGTGGTGATGGCTCCGCCGTGATTCCCCTCTGGTCAACCTGGCGACCTCACCTCGTTCTTTTGGATATTCAACTGCCGGGGATCGATGGTTTAGCGGTGGCGCGTCATATTCGCCAGCAAGATGGGGATACGCCGATTATTGCCCTGACGGCCTTTGCTTTTGAGCGCGATCGCCAAGCGGCTTTGGCGGCGGGTTGTAATGGGTTTTTAAGCAAACCGTTTCAGAGTCAAACGCTGCTCCATGTCATTGGTGAGCATCTCGCTTTGGACTATCTCTATGGCGATTCGCGCCCCTTGTCCCCCGTTGATATGCTGAGGCGATGGCGATCGCAACTGCCTCCCGATTGGCCCGCTACGCTCCGGGAGGCGGCGGAACAATGTAATGAACAGGAAATCCGTCGCCTGCTCCAAGCTTTGCCCGCCGAGGGGGAAGCCATCCACCATGATTTGTTAAAAATTGTCGAAACCTACGATTTTGACCAAATTTTAACCATTGCTCAATCCCTCCTCACGGAGGATTGATGCCGCCCATCGCGCCAAGGGGCGGCTCCTCCCCCTTGGGCATGAATAAATCTAGAGCGGCAAGTTTTCAAGGCCCCTCTTAAGGAAGGTGAAGAGAGCGGACATCAGCCTTTAGAATTGAGGATGTAAACTCAAGACAAGTTGGTTGTGGATTGTCCAAAATGTCGAAATACTGCTCTCCTTGAAACACCCCTAGGGGAAAGTCTCACGGTTCAACGCTGTAGTAAATGTGAAGGTCAGTGGCTGCCGGCCATGGCCTATCGCCAATGGCAGGGCAAAACTCCCCCGCAAACAGCGACAACGGCAACGTTGAATCAGGAAACGATCGCCACCTTTGCACCGGGAGAGAGCGATCGCAAAGCGGGCCTTTGCCCAGAATGCCGCCGCTATTTAACCCGCACAAAGGTGGACTATCTCACCCCCTTTTATCTCGAACGCTGTACGGAATGTGAGGGCTATTGGTGCGATCGCGGTGAATGGGATGTATTAACCCGGTTAGGAGTGAGCGGTGCTTTAGAGCAGTTTTTTGAGCGAGAATGGCAAATGCAAATCCGAGAACAGGCAGCGGCGGAAAGTGAGCGGCAGGGGATGATTGAAAAATTAGGCCCCGACTTGGCGGCGCAAATTTTTGCCCTTGCGGTGACGCTCAATCACCATCAACACGGTGACTATGCCCTTGCCTATTTAATTCGTAAAGCCGCCCAAAGCCCAGAAATGCGGGAGTTTAAGATGGAATCGGAATTGCCCCAACGCAGCTATTCCCGTTAAGGATTGGCCAGGCTTGTCCGGTAATGCTTAGGATAACGGTATCTTTATCTCCGGTGCAGTGATGCGATCGCGCTTTTCCTCCTACGCTCAAAAACTCCACCGTTTGCCCAGTGCGATGCGGGAAAAACCCACAGAGCAATTACATCAAGAATTAAGTCTTGATGCCCAATGGAGTCTGAACTATGTGGTGTTGATCATTAGTTCCTGTGCCATTGCCACCTTTGGCTTAATTGGCAATAGTACAGCGGTGATTATTGGCGCGATGATTATTGCGCCGTTGATGTTGCCGCTGCGGGCGTTGGCCTTTGCGGCTTTGGAGGGAGATTTAGCACTCCTGCGCCACTCCCTAATTGCGGTGATCGGCGGCACAATGCTCGCCATTGCCCTCTCGATGATCCTGGGGTTGATCACCCCAATCCCCTCCTTTGGTTCAGAATTTCAAGCCCGGGTGCAACCGAGCTTAGTGGATTTAGGAATTGCGATCGCCGCTGGGGGGATCAGTGGGTTTGCCAAGATTCGCACCGGCATTAGTGATGTTTTAGCGGGGACGGCGATCGCCGTCGCTCTGATGCCGCCCCTTTGTGTCGTGGGCTTGGCCATGTCCCGGGCCTTCACCACCCCTAGCTTTTGGGTCTTTAGCCAGCAGGCTTTCCTGCTCTATCTCACTAACTTGATCGGCATTGTCCTGGCTTGTATGGTGGTGTTTATGTTGGCAGGCTATACGGCAATGAGCCATTCTGTCCTTTGGGCGGTGATTTCCGTGGCGATTTTGGCAATTCCCCTCGGAACCAATTTTGCGGCCCAAATCCGCCGCGTCCGAGCGGAAGACTACATCCGCGCCCTGTTGGTGCGCAATACGATCACCATCGGTCAGCGGGATGTCACGCTTTTAGATACCCGCATTGATTGGTCAGCCCGGCCGCCGGTAGTCTATCTCAATATTCAGGTGGCCAGTGATCTCGTCGAAGAGATCACCCCCAAGCAAGTCCAGGCGATGCAGCAGTTTATCAGTGAGCAGGTGGGGCGATCGCTTAAGCTCGTCCTCTTTGTCAGTCGGGGCCGCACCGTCACCGAAGCCGGGGTCAACCAAGCCCTCCCCAATGTGGCCCCCTCAACCATCGATCGGGGTCAACCCCTCCTCTCCGATCCGATTCTCTCCAAGGAAACCAAGCCCTTCTTTACTGAACTGGAGCCAGCGGATGAGGCCAATCTCTTCCCGGAAAAGGCCCCCGATCAATCTGCCCCCACCGCCCCCCCCAAAGTAGATGCCGATCCCGACTCCAACAGGGCAGAGTGATTAAGGTTTCCAGCGATCGCCAGAGCACAGACTCATGGCGGCCATCATGTTAAGGATTGATGCAATACCGGCACAATTGATCATGGAATGAGTTAATGTCTAGATCATCAAAATTTTGTTGATCATGCCTTACCCTCGGCAAATATCGCCTAGATTTCAATCTCATCAACCAGGGAGTGGCCTCAAGGCAACAGCAGCCACAGAGACAGCCGGTATTTTTGGCGGTGAGGGTGAGGATAATCCAGCATTTCAAGCCCTATTTAATGCCAGCTTAGATGGCCTCTTAATCGCCAATGATCAGGGGGAATACATTGCCGCTAACCCCGTCGCCTGTGAACTGTTTGGCCTCCCCGCATCGGCAATTGTTGGGCAGTCTATCCAAGATTTTGTCAGTTTAGAACTGGACTTTCAGCAAACATGGCAGCAGTTCCTCGCTGCGGGGAAAAGTGAGGGGGAATTTTCCCTATTGCGGGGGGAGGGCGATCGCCGTCTGATCCAATACACCGCCACCGCCCACTTTCTCCCCCATCTCCACCTTTCCATCCTCCGGGACATCACCCCATCCCCCGCAGAACCCAACCAGTTAACCCAGCAGCAATGTGAAGAACTCACCGACGGTCAATATCGCCTCCAACAAATCGCCCACCATGTCCCCGGTGCCCTCTATCAATTCTCCCTAGAACCCGATGGTACGATGTCCTTTCCCTATGCCAGTGAAGGGATGCGCCAGATCTACGGCATTAGCCCGGAGACCGTCCAAGAAGATTGTCAAAACGTGTTTAGAGTCATTCACCCCGATGATTTTGACCGGGTGTCTGAGTCCATTATGGCCTCTGCGGCCCAATTAAACCCTTGGCGTTGTGAATATCGCGTCAATCATCCCGATGGTCAACAACTATGGTTGTTAGGCTATGCCACCCCCCAACGGCAAGACGACGGCGGCACAACTTGGTATGGTTATATCCGCGATATTACCACCGAAAAAATCAATCAACTCGCCCTCCAATCCAGTGAAAATAAATTGCGCAACATCATTGAAAACATCAATGATATGATCTTTATTGCCGATCAAAATGCTCAGTTTAGCTATGTCAGCCCCACGTTTAAAACGGTGATGGGTTATGAACTCACGGATTTGAGTCAACGCCCTTTTGCTGAGGTGGTTCATCCTGAAGATTTATCCATTTGTGTGGATGGCTTTGAGCGGACTTTACGGGGCGAGCGGGTGCGGGGTTTAGAATACCGAGTTTTACACGCTGATGGGCAATATTATTGGCATCGCGCCAATTTAGCCCCATTGCAGGAGGGGCCGGATCAAGAGATAGTCTGCTTAGGGCTTTCAAGTTATATTGACGATCGCAAACAGGCAGAAATTGCCCTGCGAGAAAGTAAAGCCCGTTTAGATTTTCTCATCGAAGGCGTGGGGGATGGGGTTTGGGAATGGAATTTGCAAACCAATGCCGTGAGCTATTCCCGCGAATGGCTTCGGCTCTTGGGTTGTACAGAGGAGGAGTTAACCAATACCACTGCCGATTGGGATAGTCGCCTCCATCCGGAGGATCGGGAACAGGCCTATGCTGATATGTCTCGCTATCTCCAGGGCGAAACAGTGGTTTATGAAAGTGAACATCGGCTGCGTCATGCCGATGGTTCCTATCAGTGGATGCTGTCGCGGGGTAAAATTTTGGAGCGCAATGCAGCGGGCCATCCCCTAAAATTCATTGGGTTATTCAGTGATATTAGTGAACGAAAACAAGCCCAATTAGAACTAGAGCAGTTTTTCAATGTGGGTTTAGAGTTGCTTTGTATTGCGGATGTAGAGGGGAATTTCCGCCGCCTCAACCGGGCTTGGTCGAGAATTTTAGGCTATGATCTTGAAGACCTAGAGGGGCAACCTTTCCTCAACTTTGTCCATCCTGATGATATTCAAGCAACGTTGACTGCTATGGCTAATTTAGGCAGTCAAAATAATGTGCTGTATTTTGTCAATCGTTATCGTACGAAAAACGGTGATTATCGTTATATTGAATGGTCTTCTGCACCCTATGAGGATTTAATCTATGCCGCTGCCCGGGATATCACACCCCGATTGGAAACCGAGGCGGCTTTAAAAGCATTGGTACAACGGAGCCAACTGTTAAATGAAATTAGCACTGAGATTCGTAATTCTCTCAATTTAGAGACAATTTTACAAAATGCGGTCAATGCGATCGTGGCAGGAATTGGGGTGAGTATTTGTACTTTTGGCTGGTATGAGGCGGAGCGGGAGCCGCCGGAGTGGAATGTGATTATGGAGCAACGTCAACCGGAGATGGCTAGTTGGTTGGGAGCTTATCAATTGAGTGAGTTTCCCCTTTTATTTGAGCATATTTTCGCTGGCGAAACCTATCAGTTAGATGTGAAAAATACCACAGATGCTCTGTTAAAAGAATTTTGTGAGCAAGTGAAGATTGATCTTTATTTTGTGCTGCCCATTCATACCGCCGGGGGCAAAATTGGCGCGTTTGAAATGGGGCGGGTGGGGCGCGATCGCCCCTGGCAACCCGATGAAGTGGAGTTATTGCACAGTATTGGCAATCAGGTGGCGATCGCCATTTATCAAGCCCAACTTTATCAAGAATCCCAATCCAAAAGTCAAGAACTAGAGCAGGCCTATCGGGAACTACAAGAAACGCAAATTCAACTGATCCAAGCCGAAAAAATGTCCAGCTTGGGGCAGTTGGTGGCGGGGATTGCCCATGAAATCAATAACCCGGTCAGTTTCATCTATGGCAACCTCACCCATACCGCCAACTATGCCCATGATCTCCTTGAACTCATCCATCTCTACCAAACCCATTACCCTGACCCGCCAGGAGAAATTATCGAGTTAATGGCAGATGTTGATCTGGAATTTATCGCCCGTGATCTCCCCAAAACCCTCCAATCAATGCAAACCGGAGCCGCTCGCATTCGCGATATTATTAAATCCCTGCGCACGTTCTCCCGCCTAGATGAAGCCGATTTAAAAGAGATTGATATTCACGAAAACCTCGATAGCACCCTGGTAATTTTGCAAAACCGCACCAATGGTCGCAGCGGGACGCAAGCAATTCACATCGAGAAAAACTATGGATCACTGCCTTTAGTGCAATGCTACGGCGGTTTGTTAAATCAAGTGTTTATGAATTTGCTGGCCAACGCCATTGATGCCATTCATGAGCGTGAACAGCGCAGTGATCCCGGCTCTGCTGAACCCGGTCGGATCACGATTCACACCACCTGCCTCGATGGGGAGCAAGTGGCGATCGCCATTCAGGACAACGGCATCGGTATCACACCCGACATTCAAGCCAAAATCTTTAACCCCTTTTTCACCACCAAACCCATCGGCACCGGCACCGGCATGGGACTCTCCACCAGTTACCAGATCATTACCAAAAACCATCAGGGGCGACTCTACTGCACCTCTACCCCCGGAGTGGGCAGCACCTTCACAATCGAACTCCCTCTACACCCCAATCACCCCTAAAAAAAGGAGCGCGATTAACGCGCCCCGATCACGAATCCCTCAGTAGTGCGAAGAATATCACCCCGCCCCTTAGGATTGATCCCCACTGGGGGGGCGGTAGGTCACAGTTTGCACTGCGCCGGGATTACCTAAGGGCCTGGCTTCTTCATTGTTAATCGCCACCACAACACCGCCCGCATTGCCGGCCATAATCGTGATTTGTTCCTTCGCTTCCCAACTGCGTTTTTCGCCCTTGGGTAACGTCCCCTCAAAGGCAACCTCACCATCTGCCACCACCCGCAACCAGCAATCATCCTGAAGCGTCATCGACACCACCACGCGATCATTGGAAATTTGCGCCTCTGTTTGTTGACTCGGGGGCGCTTGGGGTGGGGGTGAACTGGAAATATTTTGTACTGGTTGCACTGGCACAGAGGAAACGGGGGGAGATTCCAGAGAAACGCTGCTGTCGTCTCTGGCTAACTGTGGCCCTGAGGGCTTAATCAGGATCGATAAACCACTCACCGCCCCAATTAACACGGCGATGTAAACCAAATACATATGAAAGGGGCGCAATTGGGAACTGGATACGGGTTTCCAGGTGGGGCGAATCGATTGCCAATGGGTTTCGACGGGAAAGGCCGCCGCCAGTTCTTGGCCGTTGAGATGGAGGGCATTGGCAATCCGGCGCACCAAGGCTTGAATATAGATTGGTTCCGGTAAAGCCGAGCTATCTGCGGCTTCAATGGCTTTGATTAAGCGGAGGGGGATGCGGGTTTGTTTTGCTAAAGCCTCCATGGAAAGGGCGCGTTTGCGGCGCACTTCATGGAGATAAAGGCCCAGTTCTTTGAGCTTTTCCCCCTGCTCTGGTGTTAAAGGCTGGTTTGGGGTTTGCATAGAGGCTTCTCCGCAATAGGGTTAGGCAAGTGAGGATTAAGAGAATCGTGATTCGTGAAATGGTTGGCGATGTCGCCGGAAGTTAGCACCCGATACTGCCCAGTAGCCAAGGGTTTGGCACGCGATTGGTCAAGGCTTAAGCTGCCGATCGCTACTCGGTGCAATTGTAAAACCGGATATCCCAGTTGTGTGGCCATGCGCCGAATTTGGCGGTTCCGCCCTTCTTTTAACACAATGCGCAGACGGGTCTGCTCGGGTTCCGTTTTGAGAATCGTCACCTGAGCCGGTTGTGTCCAACGGTGGTCGAGTCGTAGTCCTTGCCGCCATTGTTGGAGAATTTCAGGGGGCGGGTGGCCCTGAACCCAGACATGATAAGTTTTGGCGAGATGATAGCGGGGGTGGGTCAGCTTGAGGGTGAGTACACCATCATTCGTTAGTAGAATAGCACCTGTTGAGTCCGTGTCGAGACGGCCCACGGGATAAAGGCGGTAATCCCTACGCCAGTGGGGTTCGAGGCAATCTAACACGGTGCGCCGTCCTTGGGGATCGGCACAGGTGGACACCACGCCACGGGGTTTATTGAGCAGAATGTAAACGAGATCGGCGGTATGGTTGGGGGTGAGGATTTGGCTATCGAGTTCTAGGCGATCGCCCCTTGGATCCGCCTGTTGTCCCAGGGTTGCCACCTGGCCATTAACACGCACTCGCCCCGCTGAAATCAACTGTTCAGCGCGTCGTCGGGAGGCAATCCCCCATTGAGCCAGAATTTTTTGAATGCGTTCGGCCATGAATGGTGCAAAATCGGGGTGAGCCAGGTGAAATCCAGGCAGTTGGAAGCAAACTGAACCCTGGGCATTTAAACTATGTACAAATATTACAGGATTTTTTGGCAGCTTTTAGGGTTGTCATGGGCCAATTATCGGGATCTGGTCATATTCCAGGCTGGACTGATTTAAAAAATTCAACCGTTTGAGCGTTTTGCACAAAAATATTAATGAAAATACGGCCTGCTTCGGATTGGGTTAGTGGGGTTTTAACTCCGGCTGTTGCCCTGTGGTTGCGATCGCAACTGGATCACGTTGAGCATTTGCAAATCCAGATCACCAGTAAAAATCAACAATTACTGCGAGGCCAGATTCCTCAGGTTGATCTCAATGCTGATCAAGCGGTGTATCAAGGCATTCATTTAAGTCATGGGGAGATGACAGCTACCAATATTCAGATCAATGTGGGGGAAATGGTCAAGGGGAAGCCCTTTCGCCTGTTAGCACCAGTGCCGGTACTTGGCAAAGTGGGGTTAACCGCGAGGGATCTACAAGCCTCCCTAAGATCGCCATTGTTGGCCCAGGGTTTGGGGGAGGCGATCGCCCAAATGATCCCCCCCGCTATGGGTTTAACCTTGGGGGACATCACCTGGGAAATCGCCATTTTTCAGCCTGAAGTTCTAGAACTCCACGGCCAAATGGCTGAGGCCACGGGGCAAACGAGGGCGATCGCCCTGCAAACCGGCCTCCACCTGGCGACCCCCCAAACCCTCCGCCTCAAACCGCTACAGTTAACCCTAGGAACCACAACCCATCTGCTCCCGGAGGTTGATCTCGATTTGGGGCCAGAGGTACAGTTAACCCAGCTTGACATCACCTCCACTGCCCTCAATCTCCAGGGCAGTCTACTTATTACCCCTGAAACACCATGACCGATCAACTCAGCCCGGAACAATATCAACAGAAAATGCAACGCCGCAAAGCGGTGCAGGCGGAAAGGGTAGCCGCTGCCAATCAGGAGAAGGGCCTGATCATTGTCAACACCGGCAATGGCAAGGGCAAAACCACGGCGGCCTTGGGGATGGTGATGCGATCGCTGGGCCATGGGTATCGGGTGGCGATCGTGCAATTTATTAAAGGTGCTTGGGAACCGGCGGAAAAAGCGGTGTTAGAGCGGTTCGGGGATCAATTGGTGTTCCGAGCCATGGGGGAGGGCTTTACCTGGGAAACCCAAGACCGCGATCGCGATATTGCTAACGCCCAAACCGCTTGGGAAACCGCCCTGGAATTCATCCAAAATCCCGACTATCGCCTCATTTTGCTCGATGAAGTCAATATCGCCCTTAAATTGGGCTATCTCGATGTGCATACCGTCCTCGCAGGATTAGAAACCAAGCCCGCCGATTCCCATGTGATCCTCACGGGCCGGGGCGCACCCCCGGAACTGATCGATCGCGCCGATCTCGCTACGGAGATGACGCTGCTTAAACATCCCTTTAAGGAGCAGGGCGTTAAAGCCCAGGCTGGCATTGAGTTTTAAAAAGGATCCCCCGCTGCGCTGCTCCCTGAAAAAGGGGGCTGATGGAGGGGCGAAAAATTGGGGGCGAAAAATTGGGGGCGAAAATTTTTCGCCCCTACGCCCATCAATTTGAAGACGGGATTCTATATCAGGATTGCGAGTATTTTGTAGGGGCGGATTGGATCCGCCCCATCCCCAGGCCTCGATTAACCCGCTGGGTTTTCGGCCCCATTGAGCCACAGGGGATTGGCCGCCGTGGTTTCCTGGTGCGCCCAGTGGTGATAATCCGCCAACAGATGGGAGAGGATGCGATCCTTAATGCGGCTCAGTACGCTTTGGACTAAACCCACCCCCGCTGTTTCCAGGATCGGCAGCGGTGCTAATAACAAAGCGGGCGGCACATCCACTGTCACCACCACATCCGCCCGCCCTTCTAAATAGGTTTGCCCCTTGCGCTTGGCGGGAATCAGGCGGCCCTTCAGTTCGAGACTAAAGCGATCATTAATATAGTCAATGCCGCGAATTTCACAACCCAAGGAGCGGATCGAGATCATCCCATAACTATCCGCTTTGACCTCTAGGATCACCGTCGGCTGAAAATGGTAGAGGTTGAGCAGACTGAGGGGATTGAGTTTGAGGCGATAGCGATCGCCCCCTAGCATTTCCATTAATTTGGGGTTAGCGATCGCATTCACCAACCGCTGCGGTTGGCGCAAATAATGATGAATCGGAATGAGTTCTTCCTCAACATGGAGCGTAACCGGCTCAGACGCAGCGCAACGAATTTTCATAAAACAACGGGATGAATGAGAAGCTTGGGAACACCCCTTCATCTTACGTTACATTTAGCCATCATTTGCAATATTGCGAAATTCCCCACCGAATCCGGGGGAAGGCCCCCCTAAACCTGATAAGCCCGATAGACCCGATAATCCAGGTTCGGGAAAATATTATCAATCTGCTCCACCTTTTCGAGCCAACCCGCATCCACCTTTTCCTGTTGCAAATCTTCATAAATTTTATTGAAGCGCATCAGGTGCGATCGCGTCCGCCGCACCGCATAGGGAACCATCGTCCCCGTTCGCATAATAAACGCCCAATCCGACGATTGGGCTAGGAGCAACTCCCGCGCCGCCTGGTTTAGGGCCTTTTCCTGCAACCCATCCGCCGCCTCCCGACCACTCAACTCAATCATCCGCTCCGCCGCCTTATGTAAATGGGGATAGATCCAAGCATTGGTTTGATTGAGCCAAAACTCATGGAACCCCTGATAACCCCAACTGGACTGAGCCGGGCGACACACCTGCTGATGGGGTTCTAATTGCAAATATTCCGACAAATGGGTGAGGGCATAGGTCGATTGATCAAACCAACTCTTGCGGAATAAATAATCTAAAAACCATGGCCCCTCATACCACCAATGGCCAAACAGTTCCGCATCATAGGGAGACATCACCAAGGGCGATCGCTCCATAATCCCCTCTAAATGCTGGATTTGGTTCACCCGGTTAAACATAAAATTTCCCGCGTGTTCCGCCGCCTTCTCCTTCGCCCAATAGGGATCATAGAAAGCCTTATCACTCAACCCCGCTCCCCGGTTCGTGATTTTGTGGTATTTAATCCCAACATTTTTGCGCTGACCATTGGGCATCACATAGGGCTTAATATATTCATACTCCGATTCCCAACCAATATCTTTATAAAACTCCCGATATTCGGGATCACCGGGATAGCCCACCTCGGAAGACCAAACCTGTTGCGAGGATTCCTGATCCCGCCCAAACACCGCCACCCCCGTTTCAGTAAAAATCGGTGCATAGGTTCCAAAGCGAGGGCGCGGCCGGGCATAGATCACCCCATGGCCATCAGTGAGAAAATACCGCAGGCCCGCATCCGCCACCAAACGCTCCACACCATTGTAATAGGCGCATTCCGGCAGCCACATCCCCTTAGGCGGCCGCCCAAAGGTCTCCTCATAATGATCACAAGCCACCTTAATCTGAGCCCATACCGCCTGAGGATACATTTTCATCAGGGGGAAATAGCCATGGGTTGCGCCACAGGTGATGATATCGAGGTTATTGCTATCGAGGAAGCTTTTAAACGCTGTGATCAGATCCCCTTGATACCCTTCCCAAGTTTGGCGCACCGTCTCAAATTCTTGGACATAATGCTCGGCTAAGTAGCGCAAGTGGCCATTGTGGCGATTGCGATCCACTTCTTTTTCAGCCAATTCTTGCAACTGCCCCAAGTGCTTAAGATATCGCGTCTGCAAGAGGGGATCTTGCAACATCGAGACTAAGGGGGGCGTGAGGCTCATGGTCATTTTGAAATCTACGCCGTCCCGCCGCAGGCCTGTGAAGATATTCAGGAGGGGAATGTAGGTTTCCGTGATCGCCTCAAAAAGCCATTCTTCTTCAAGAACGTAGTCACTCTCTGGATGGCGAACAAAGGGGAGATGAGCGTGCAAAACAAGGGCGAGGTAGCCGAGAGCCATGGGAATTTGGGGGTTGGGTCAAAGGTTCAGCGGAAAAAGACTGGGAATGCACCGCCCCTACGGATCCTTTGGGCGTAGGGGGCTGTCACCCGGCCGGGCCTTTAGGCTATCTTCAGATTCTAAGCCGAAACGGAGATTCCCAACCAAACTCCTAGGGGGTGAGGTTAGCGGCCAGCCTGAAGATATTAAAATAAGATTAATTGATCTTGACATTTTCGATCCGGGTCTCCCCGCTCATCCCTAATTCCTCAAGGATATTGTTGCTGTGCGATCTTCTAACCCCCCTGAGCCGACTTCCTGCGTTACGCCCCCCCTGGAGACTTCTAGTCTTCTGAAGCTGCTGCTGTTTGTGGATGAACGGGTGGCAACCCAGGGCTATGCCCAAGAAATTCAAGCCTATTTACAAGGGTTACAGCAACAGGATGATTTTGAATTAGAGGTGCTGGAAATCAGTGAAAATCCTGATCTCGCCGAGCATTTTCGGTTAGTGGCTGCCCCCTCCTTGGTGAAGATTTATCCGGCTCCGCGCCAAACCTTGGCGGGGGGGGATTTAGTGGCGCAGGTAAAGCGGTGGTGGTCGCAGTGGCAGGCGGATGTGACGAGCCAAGGGGGGGATCAGGCGGAGAGCGATCGCTATTCTGTGACCCAAATTCGGTTAGCCGAGGATCTGTTTCGCCTCAAACGGGAAAATGCTGAACTCAATGAGCAATTGCAATTTAAGGATCAGGTGTTGGCGATGTTGGCCCATGATCTGCGGAGTCCGTTAACGGCGGCGGCGATCGCCGTCGAAACCCTCGAACTGGCCCACACCCATGAAGATCCTGAACGGGCCGCCCAATTAAAACACCAACTTTATAAACACGCCCGCACCCAATTCCGGGTCATGAACCGGATGATCAACGATATTTTACAGGCAGCCCAAGGGAAGAATAGCGGCTTAAACTTGCAATTACGCAGTTTACAATTGCGGCCCCTCTGTAAAGATGTCCTCAGCCAGTTAATTCCCCGCTTGGTTGCTAAAGATTTAACCCTTGTTCAAGATCTTCCCCAGGATTTACCCGATGTCTATGCCGATGGCGAACTGATTCGCCAAGTCTTGACCAATTTACTCGAAAATGCGATTAAATATACCCCACCCCAAGGTACAATCACCGTCGCAATTTTGCATCGCACCGCCCAAAAAGTCCAGGTCAGCGTTTCTGATACTGGCTTAGGCATTCCCCCAGAAAAGCGGGATCTGATTTTTGAGGGGCATTTTCGCCTCAAACGGGATGAAGCCGAAGAAGGGTTTGGCATTGGTTTAGCCCTCTGCCGTAAGGTGATCCAAGCCCACTATGGCAATATTTGGGTGGATAGCACTCCCCAAAAAGGCAGTTGTTTTCAATTTACGTTGCCGGTATATCGTTAGGAGCAAAAAAAACACACTTAACTGCATCGTGATATAACAGTTAAGCATGATTTAATCAATCAATGCCTGCTTAATTTATTGAGCAGGGGACTCTGCTGGCGAAGGCTCTGCCGTGGGAGTTTCTCCACCACCACCGCAGGCGGTTAGGGCTAGAGAAGAGACAGCAAGCAAGAGAGCCAAAAAAGCAATAGAGCGTTTCATCGGTAAGTATTCTCCAAACCGTTTATTTTTGAGCAAAGAGAGAATAGACTTGATGGTTAATCCGTTATTGTTTATTCCCGTTTCACCGGGCCATAACTGGCCTAATCACCGCCTGATTCTCAATCCAGAATGGATTATTGCTTGAACAAGCATTATCCTAGCTAATTTTTGAGACAATGTACCCTAGAAACTTTAAATTTTTTCTGAAACACCCCAATTAATCCCGTGATCAAGATCATGCCATCCTTCCCTCCATCATCCCCGGCCCTGGCCTGGCCAGAACTGGGCTGTGGTACTTGGGCTTGGGGCAATCGCCTGCTGTGGGATTACCGGCCTGAAATGGATGATGCGCTCCAAGCGGCTTTTAATTATGCGGTGGGGCGGGGGGTGACGTTTTTTGATACGGGGGATTCCTATGGGACGGGGAAATTCAAGGGCCAAAGTGAGATGCTGTTAGGGCGGTTCGCCCGTGAATATTCAGGGCCGAACCGGGAAAACATTTGCCTTGCGACCAAACTGGCCCCCTATCCTTGGCGGTTAACGCCGCAGGCGATGGTGCAGGCGGCGGCGGCTTCGGCGGAGCGGTTGGGGCGACCGATTGATTTGGTGCAGTTGCATTGGTCAACGGCGAATTATTTCCCCTGGCAGGAGGGGCCGCTGTTGGAGGGGTTGGCGCAATTGTATCAACAGGGTTTAGTGAAGGGGGTGGGGTTGTCGAATTTTGGGCCGCGCCGGTTGCAGTGGGCTGATGAGTGGTTGGGCGATCGCCATGTTCCCATTGTCTCCCTACAAGTCCAGTATTCCCTCCTCTCTACCTATCCTGTAACAGAATTGGGATTAAAGGAAAAGTGCGATCGCCTCGGTATTCAGTTGATCGCCTATAGCCCCCTCGCCCTCGGGTTACTCACCGGCAAATATGCCCCCACCGGCCCCTATCCAACAGGCTTGCGGGGGCTGGTCTGTCGGCAAATTTTGCCGACCATGGAGCCGTTACGCCAATGTTTAGCCATACTAGCCCAAGAAAAAGGCAAAACCATCGCCCAAATTGCCCTTAACTGGTGCATCTGCAAAGGAGCAATGCCCATTCCGGGGGCGAAAACCATCGCCCAAGCCCAGGAAAATGCCGGAGCCATGGGCTGGCGACTTTATGATGGGGAGGTGGCAGCTTTAGATCAGGCCGCAGCCTTAGCAAAACCAATGGTGCAGAATATTTTTCAAAGCCGTTAATCCAAAGCCATTCATCGCCGTTAATTTAAAAAAATCCTCGGCGGGCGAAAAATTTTTCGCCCCTACCCCTTATGAAACCATCATTCCCATTGGATCCCTGGGCAGAACGCCCGCTGATCAAGCTGCAACTGTGGTTTACCCTGATTCCTTTTCTGGGAACATTGCCCGCCCTCTGGTGGCTCTGGCAACCCCAAACCTCTCCCCAACAACGGCAAACCAGCCGCCTCGCCCTGCGCTTATTTCTGATCTGGTTGGGGGCGATCGCCACATTAAGCCTCGGCGCAACCCAAGCCCCCGATCAGGTTTGGCAATTCCGCCTCTTGTTTTTCGAGGGAACCCTCAGCAGTATTTACGTTTTAACCTGCGTTGGGTTAATGTTGCAGGTTTGGCAGGGCAAAAACCCTCGATTGTCGGGGGGGAAATAGCAACAGTGAGATCCCATCTCCCCAATTCCCCATCTATACCAATTTCGACCCGTACCGTACAATCGAAAAAACATCCTGCGGACTTTGGCTCATTTTTCGTGCTTCTCATCCCGATTTTGTCCCAAAACTGCTGCAATGATCATGGAGTAAACCTTGCAAACCCTTTTCTGTTGCGTTTACATTACTGGGGAATTTGCCCGTTAAATGGTGTGGTAAAAATTTGTGGTTAAACCAAGTCACGTCAAATCCAAGCCCGTCCGCCCTGGCACAGCACCGCGAAAATATCGCAAAAAAAGCCGTGTCCAAGGGAAGCAAAGCCCTCGCTGGGTTTGGATTTGGTTAGGACTCACGGGGATTGGCGTGGTTTCAGCGATGGCGGGGGCGATCCTCGCCATTTCCCTCTCCGCCACTCCCCTCCGTCGCGTCCTGCTCTCCTCAGAGGATAATGCCCTCTTTTCCCAAGGGGGTTCGATTACCTCCGATAGCCTCAGCCTGCCCAAACTGACCCGCTCCGTTAATGTCTTGATTTTGGGGACAAAGGTGCTGACGGGCGATCTTGATAATCCCCCCCCGGATTTGGGCTATCAGCAAGTGGTGGATTCCGTTGATGGGCTATCGGATACGATGATCCTGGTTCGGTTTGACCCCACTCGCTATAAACTAACTGCCCTTTCTATTCCACGGGATACCCCCGTTCGATTGTCGGGTTATGGGGAGATGAAAATTAATGCCGCCAACCTCCACGGCGGCGCTCCCCTGACGGCCCGCGCCGTGAGTCAATTGCTCAATGGTGTCCCGATTGATCGCTATGTGCGGATCAATGTTCAAGCGGTGGAAAAGTTAATCGATGCCTTGGGGGGCGTGACGCTCTATGTCCCCAATGATATGAAATACACCGACCATAGCCAACACCTTTATATTGATCTCAAGCAAGGGGAACAGCATTTAGATGGCAATAAAGCGACGCAATTTTTGCGGTTTCGCTACGATCGCTATGGCGATATTGGCCGGGTTCAGCGTCAGCAACTTTTGATCCGAGCCGTGATTGAGCAGGCGATTCGACCCCAAACGCTGCTGAAACTGCCGAAAATTTTCAATGTGATTCAAGAAAATATTGATACGAATCTGACGGTGGAAGAGTTGGCGGCATTGGTGGGGTTTGCGGCCAATACGAAGCGGGATGATGTGCAGATGTTGATGTTGCCGGGAGCCTTTAATGGTACGGGAACCAATGAGGTGAGTTACTGGCTCCCCGATGAGCGGGGGATTCGGCGGATCATGGCCAACCATTTTGAGCAGGGTTTGGGGGGGGTGGCCGATAGTACCCCGGAACGGGTGCGGATTGCGATCCAAAATAGTACAGGCAGTGAAGGGGCGATCGCCGCCCTCCAGGACAGTTTACGCGCCCAAGGTTACGGCAATTTTTTCATGGCTAACAATTGGAATGAACCCTTGGAAACGACCCGAATCATTGCCCAAAAGGGAGATCAGGGGGTGGCGGCTCAGATCCAACTGGCTTTAGGGATTGGTGAGGTGCGGGTGGAAAGTACCGGCGAGTTAAGCTCAGACATTACGATCCAACTGGGCCGGGATTGGCTCCAACTGCGCCGCCCCTAGGATGGCCCCATCAGCCACTAAACTGTTAAGGGGGAGCTTGCCAAACCCCAACATCCTCAACCTCCATCAACCACAATGCCGAATTTTCTCCTCGAAGTGGGTACTGAAGAATTACCCGCTGATTTTGTTGCCAGTGCGATCGCCCAATGGCAACGCCTGATTCCCAATAGTCTTGGGGAAGCTCACCTCACCCCCGCATCTGTCACCCTCTACGCCACCCCCCGCCGCCTGGCGGTTCTCCTCACGGGGGTTCCGGCCCAACAGAGCGATCGCCACGAAGAAATCAAAGGCCCCCCGGTCAAGGCCGCCTATCGCGATGGGGAACCCACCGCCGCCGCCCTCGGATTTGCCCAAAAACAGGGGGTCACGGTGGCGGATTTCACCCAGCGGGATACCCCCAAGGGGGAATTCATTTTCATTAATAAACAGATCCCCGGCCAGCCCACGCCGGACATTCTCCGCGACCTGATCCCCCAATGGATCACCCAATTGGAAGGCCGCCGGTTTATGCGGTGGGGGGATGGAGAATTACGGTTTCCCCGGCCAATTCGGTGGTTGGTGGCCCTGTGGGATGAGGCGGTGTTGCCGGTGGTGTTGGTCAATGGTTCGGAGCAGATTGAGAGCGATCGCACCTCCTGGGGCCACCGTGTCCTCCATCCTCAACCCGTGACGATCCCCCACCCAGCAGCCTATGAGGCCACAATGGCGGCAGCAGGGGTAATCGTTGATCCCCACGAACGGCGGGAGGCAATTATCGCCCAAATCGAAACCGCTGCCGCATCTGTTCAAGGGGAAGCAATGATTCCAGTGGATCTTTTAGATGAAGTTGTTAACTTGGTGGAAGCTCCTCAGGCGGTTATAGGGAACTTTGAGGCGGAATTCCTCAAACTCCCCCCAGAGGTGATCACAACGGTGATGGTGACACACCAGCGCTATTTCCCAATCCAAACCGCCGACGGCTCCCTATTGCCCCACTTCATCACGATCGCCAATGGCGATCCCGCGAAGGCTGACTTGATCGCTACGGGGAACGCCAGGGTGATCCGCGCCCGTTTAGCGGACGGTAAGTTTTTCTACGATGCCGATTGTGATGAACCCCTAGAGGCGAATTTGCCCCAGTTGGAAACGATTACCTTCCAAGCGGATTTAGGGTCAATGCAGATCAAAGTTGATCGCATTCTCGATCTCACCGCTGAAATGTGTCGGCAATTGGATTTGCCTGCTTCAGAAACCGCCACAATTGAGCGCACCGCCCTATTATGTAAAGCAGATCTCGTCTCCCAAATGGTTTATGAATTCCCGGAATTGCAGGGGATTATGGGAGAAAAATACGCCCTCGTCAGTGGGGAATCGGCAGCGGTGGCGCGGGGGATTTTTGAGCATTACCTTCCCCGTGGGGCTGATGATGATTTACCCCAAACTTTGCCGGGGCAATTGGTGGGTTTAGGCGATCGCCTCGATTCTTTGATCAGTATTTTCGGCTTAGGCCTGATCCCCACCGGCTCCTCCGATCCCTTTGCCCTACGGCGGGCCGCCAATGCGGTGGTAAATATCATTTGGGATGGCAATTTAGAGTTAAATCTGTTAGATTTGCTCACCCAATTTTCAGCGGCTTTTGTGAGTGGCCATCCCGATTATGGTTCCCCCCTAGAAGCGTTGATCAGTTTCTTTGTACAGCGATCGCGCACGCTTTTACAGGATGAATTGGGCATTGATTACGACTTGGTAAATGCTGTTTTAGGGGAAGAGGATCCCGAATACCATAGCCGCGCCCTTCAGGATTTATTGGATCTGCGCGATCGGGCCCAATTTATCCAACATCTCCGCAATAGCCAAAACCTCGATCTATTGTACGAAACCGTCAACCGCTCCACCCGCCTCGCCACGAAGGGGACGCTAGCGACGGATCTCCTCAATCCGCAAGCAGTGATCCAACCGGATCTCTTTGAGCAGGAATCAGAACGGGTACTCTATGCAGCGCTCTGTGAATTGGTTCCCCAAACGGAGCAAGCCGAAGCAGAACGGGATTATCAGCGCTTAGTGGATGGATTAGCGGCGATTTCCCCCGCTGTAACTCGGTTTTTTGATGGAGAGGACAGCGTTTTAGTGATGGCGGAAGATCCCGCGATCCAAGCCAATCGCCTCAATTTATTGGGATTAATTCGCAACCATGCCCGCATTTTGGGGGATTTTGGGGCGATCGTGAAGTAGTGGGAATTGGGGGCGAAGGTTTAAATTTTTCGCCCCTAGATCACCAACAGCCTTACCACAATCATTAGGCAACCTGAAGTGTCCTCGGTTCAGGTATAGGTTCGCCTTCTGCCTGCCAAGCTTCCAAATACATTTCTATGACTTCTTCACCGTTATGAATTGCTTCTTCACGAGTTTTTCCGTGAGTGCAAGGCATGACGACCAGATCAGTAAACTCCGGAATTGTAACCAAGAAAAGCTCATCTTCATCAGACCATTGAACAATCATGCTATATCGATTCATGAATCCTCGTCCTCTCTTAACTCTTCCAGTACAGTGAGTAACTTTTCTAGTTGTTTTTCGAGGTAAAGTGGAACATCATCTCCATCCTTGCCTGGAATTGTTAGTGTTTTTCCGATCAAAGGATGTCGCCAACATTCATGGCTCCCTTTGCCGCGTTTAGGCAAGTAAACAAATCCTTCACGAGCAATCTGGGCTTTCAACTCTCGAATCTTCCTGGGCATGGATTTATTGTCAAATAGTGGATCATGCCAAACACCGATATAATTTAGCATTTTTCTCCAACACATAATCGACTGCATCCACAAAATCGCCTTTTTGTAGATTTAGCCAATCTTCTAGGCTTGCCTTCAAAAGCACTTCAGTCACAATGCCATGCACTCTTGCTAAATTTTGTAGTTTTTGGAATTGGCTGTCCGAAAGATCAATTCTTATAGAAGCCACAGCGATCGCTCTCCTAAGGTTTTTGGGTCAAGTTTAACGTTAGGCAGTTAACAATCTCTCACTCCCCACCTAAACATTCGAGCTTTGACAACCATTGATTGAAATGAGGACATGTGTCCCGAATTGCTTGCAGTCCAATTTTTTCAGCTAACTGGGGTCCAAAAGTAGATTTTGCCTTTCCATAATCAGGAAATTGAGCAATAATGCGCTTGCTAGGTGCTGTTTCCAATCCATCGTTAATGAGTTCAGGCGTTTGATACTGACGGGCAATATTCTGAAGCATTTCGATCCCGTTTGTATTTTGAGAACTAAGGTATTCAAAACAAGCTGGATCAGCAAAAAGATATGCCTCATACTCATGCAACTGAATGTAAGGAATGAAACGTTGATCGTCAATATCTTCTGCAAATCGTTGCTCTAGGAATTCAACCCTCTTTAAAGGATCTTGTCGCATAGTCTCAGATTGAGCCAATCCTGGAAAATCAGGATGAATAGCATATAAATCAATCATAGTTGTGAAGAAAACATCTGAGGACTTCTCCTGCTTAAGAAAGCGTATAATGTCATTCTTCATAGGTGTATAGTTACGACCACCTCCACGATGTACATATCCCTTCTTTCTTGCATTCGCGATAAGCACAGGATTATTCATATACACTTGATACTGAGCCAAGTGTGGCTTTATTAAAGTATCCGCGAATGTTTGCTCAGTTTGTCCTTCAGCAAATAGGTAAATGCGCACCATTAATGTGGACCTCCACCAATAACATTTTTCTCCCAAATTTCACCCAGACTATACTCATCAAGCCAGACATCCAGTTCTTTAGAAGATAATCTGCTGAATTGAGATTGTTTACCCTCTCGATTAACCGTAATGACATCATCAGGATCAAAATTATCTAGAAAAGAACTAGATTGAGTACTAATCAATATCTGCGTGTGAAGTGCAGCTTTACTAAATAAATCAGCCACAATATTTAAGGCATAAGGATGAAGCCCTAATTCTGGTTCATCAACAACAATAAGTTCTGGAAGTTCATTCTCTGGCTGTAAGAGCAATGTGGCAAGACAGATAGCTCGTAAAGTACCATCTGAAAATTGGTGTGGTCCGAATACACGGTCTGAGTCTTTTTCTCTCCAGTTCAGGATAACGCGATGAGATACATCTGGTTCTAGAACAAAATCATCAAAAAAGGGAGCAATAAGACGAATCGTTCCAATGATACGCTGATAAGCTAAACCTGAATCTTCGTCACGAAATCTTAAGAGCAGAGCAGCTAAGTTACCAGCATCAGGCATTAACCATCGATTATCCCCAACATAACAAGATTGACGAACATCTGCTGTAGATGAGGTGTCATGGAAATGATACACGCGGCAACGGTTCAGTAAGTATCTGAGTGTTCTAGCAGTTTGCTTACCTTCCTCTGCTGCTTTGGGAATCTGGGTTTCTTGATGTCCTGCACCCAATTCATCAACTTTTGGAGATCCCCGACCTGTCTCTAAAAAACTTAAGGTCTCTTCAGCAAAAATGAGCGTATCACCAGCCGCATGAAATAGTCGAATGTGGTAAGTATCTATTCCATTATCAACTTGAAATTCCAGTTCTGCTTCTATTTGAGGCGTTATTCTAGGTCCAAAATGTAAGAGAGATTGGGCGCGTCCCGACGTTCCAATGTATTGCTGAAAGCGCCCAGCCATCATTTCGTTAAGCATTTTGAAGAACGAGATAAGATTACTTTTACCTGCCCCATTTGCGCCAATTAATATATTTAAAGGATGCAGTTCAATATTTATTGTCTTAATAGACTTAAATCCGCTGAGGGTTAGTCTTTTTAACATATTCAAAGGTCAATCTCCTAAATTCAACACTGTACACTTGTATTCTTTGAAGTCTACTCCTGTCTTATTCTAGATAAAAATAACCTTAATCTCTATTTTAGAAGCCGTAAAAGTGTTACTGGCTAGGGACTTTGAGTATTTCACCTATATATTTTAATCCGGCTATTCAACTTTAAAAAAGTCCAAGAGCATCAGATATTGCTGAACTTAGCTGCCTAACTATTGATGAGGCGGCGATCAACAGCCTAGTTGATTTAGTAATGGAAAACTAGAATTCTCTATTACTAACGATGAAATCTACTCTAGCACAGGAATATAAATCACATTCCGGAGGTTAAGATTATATTTTTGATGGGGATGGGAAGAGCAGATGCCCGAATACTTTGTTAATCAAAGCTTTCCAGTTTTTAGGCAATTTGCCTGCTGCATCCCTACCTTAACAATTTGTAATTCCCTTCCCCATCCCCCTAAAGCCAATTGCCCACTAAGACAAAAGGCGACCACACCGCCGGATGATTAAAACTGGGGTCGTTGATCATGCGCAGTTGGGCGCGGCGTAGGGCTTCCGCTTTCGTGATTTCTCCACCCCGCCATTGACGATAAAACTCCTCAATCAGGGGAACCGTTGCCTCATCGTTGATATACCACAGCGTCGCCAGCGTCGCCTGTACCCCTGCCCGGACAGCAGCCCCCGCAATCCCTAGGGCTGAACGGTTATCCCCCGCCGCCGTTTGGCAAGCACTCATCGTCAGCAGGGCCACAGGTTGCGGGTTGCTTTTGCCGCTGGCCCGCGATCGCAACATACTATCCAATTCCGCCAAACTCAGGGTTTGGTCATAACCCAGCAAAAAGGTATTTTCCGCATCAATACCAAACTTGCCATGGGTGGCCATGTGAATCACCGCAAAATCTTCATTTAAGAGGTTTTGCCTGAGGTTGGCGATCGTGAATTCCTGATCCAGGAGTTTCGGCCCCCCCATCAGGCTCTGTACCGCCGTGATTTCCTGCGCCACATTGCTCAAAGGAGCAAAGGCATCCCGGCCCCACGGTGAGGCCGACGCTGAGGGCTTTTACTTCGCGCTGATCGGTGATGGTTCCGCTCGTGGTGAGGCTAAGGCTGGGGGTGGTGGCGATCGCATATTTTTCAATCAAAAATGTTCGGCCATCCTGCAATGCTCCCAAAGGAATCCGCCGCAACGCCCCATCATTAATCATCAAAATTGTGTCGGGATTGATGGCCGCTAAATCGGCGGCTAGGGGGCGAATCAGCAAATCATAGAGTTTTTGGGCAACGCTTCGGTATTGGTTCGTGATCCGCAATTCCAGCAGATAACGAAATTCTTCGATGAGGTTCTCTAGTTCCCCTTGGGCAATATCAACGCGATGGTAGATGATCCGGCCATCGGGAGCTTTAAGGATCATCTGGGTTTGCTCAGGGAGGATGACGGAATAAAGCAGGGCGGTGTTGCTAGAGGCGATCGCCTCCTGAGCATTACCTTGCGCCTTGGCGACCTGTACACAGTCATCCCCGAAAAAGTTTTGCAACTCCGCAAGTTTGAGCAATTCCAAAACATCAAGGGCCGCTTTAACGGGATTTTCCGCCGTAGCATTGGCCGATTTGCTCTGCTGTTTCGGCCCCACAAGGGCAACATTGCCCCCATCGTTGATCGCAAACAGCAACGCCATTAACTCTCGATAGACCGGCTCAACAGCTTCCTGGAAATCAAACTGAAAATCACGATTAGCGGAAACGAGATCGCCGCGAATCGTTTGCAATGTGGCGATCGCCTGTTGATAGGCTTGGATGGCCCGGGGGCGATCGCCCTGCTCCTTAAACAGCCGCCCCGCTTGCCACTGCCAACGGTAGAGACTATCAGGGGCGTTGCTCTGTTGCGCTAAAAATTGCGCCTGCTCCAAAGCCTGCAACCCTTGGCGGTCATCCCCTTGGGCGTGGTAGCACTCCCCCAACCGCCCCCAAGCAAAAGATTGACTCCGTTGATCCCCGATAGGATTGGCAATTTCTAGGGCAGCGACCGCAGCAGTTTGGGCTAGGGGTTGATCACTATCCAATTGTTGGCTGAGATTGAGCCAGGCGATCGCCACAGGTTGACTGGGGGACAAAGGCCGCAATTGAGCCGCAATGGCTTCAGCAATGGCGGGCCATTGGCCAGGATTGGGGGCGAGTTTGTGGCGATTGAGTTGGGCTTGGGCTTGGCGTAGGGGATCGGTACTTTGGGCCATGGCCTGATCCAATGCTGCTAACCCTTGAGCTTTCAGCGTTGCCGCCTGTTGAGAAAGTTGCCTCGCTAGGTCTAAATCCCCCTCAATTTCCGCCCCCACCGCCTGACGTTGCCGGTTTTGGTAGGCGCGGCCGTAGGTGTTGCCTAGGTCGTTTAACAGCGTGGCGGCGAGTTCTGGGTGAATTTGGCCATTGTTCAAGGCAGTGGTGAATTGGGCGATCGCCTCCTCATATTTGCCGATACGACTATAGGCGTTGCCTAACGCGCCTTGGGCAAGAGTGAGAAGTTGCGGATCGAGGGACGGATTGAGTAATGGTTCCAACTGGTCAATGGCCCGCTGATCCTGCCCCAAACCACTGTAAGCTTGGGCTTGATCAATTTGCCATTGGGCAATTTCGGGCGATTTGGGGTGATGGCGACGGTAAAGGCTAATGGCCTCATTCCAGGCCTGAATGGCTTGGTCAAAGCGGCCTTGATCCCGATAGGCAAGGGCTAAGTTTTGCTGCACTAAAGCACGGGTTTCCGGAGGCAAGTTTAACGTTAAAGCCTGTTGCCATTGGGCGATCGCCGTGATTAAATCCCCCGATTGATAGGCTGACACCCCCTGCTCCATCACCCCGATCTGGGGCGAAACTTGAGCGATGACCGGCCACCCATGGAGGCCGATAACCAGTAAAAATCCCACCAAAATGCCCCAAAGCGATCGCTGATTCATGCTCATTTCCCATTGATCCACTGTGATCTCACCAAACTTGCACCTCCCCCTCTTTTTCTAATTCCACGCCATTGATCCGGACAAGGCCCCATCCCTGTGAACCCTTTTAACAAACAAGTAAATCTCAAACGAATATCCAATCTGCTTCGTTAGATCTTGCCGTAGGGGCGTTGGCGTAAGCCTGCCGGAGGCACAAAAATTTTTCGCCCCCAAGCCGATCAGATGTTGCGAATCAACCCTCTGACCTCATTGAACAGGATGAAGATTTTTAAAACAACAGCATTCATACTGCTTTGGGGGGTTTGTTTGCCCACTTTACCCGCCGCCGCTTTACCTAGCGTCGATAAACTACCGCCCGAATTTAAAAATCCCCTCCCTTTAGAGGGGTTGCCCATCTTACCCAGTCAATTCCAAGTCCCCGATCTCCTCCCCTCACCCACGACCCCCTCCACCCCCGATCAAGTCCCCAGCAATGGCGCAACGGTGGCGATTCAAAGCGTGGAAGTTTTGGGAAGTACGGTGTTTTCCGAAGCAGAATTGCAGGAGGCGATCGCCCCCTGGTTAGGCAAAACCGCCACCTTTGCCGACCTCCTCGCCCTCCGTACCGCCATCACCGCCCTCTACACCGGCAAGGGTTACGTCACTTCCGGGGCCTTCCTCCCGGCTCAAGATTTACAGGGGGGCAGAATTAAAATTCAGGTGGTGGAAGGGGCGATCGAAGCCATTGATATTGAGGGGTTAAACCGATTACGGCCGGGGTATGTGCGCGATCGCCTCACCCGCGCCGCTCAAACCCCCATCCACCTCCCGGATCTTGAAGCCGCCTTGCAGCAATTGCAACGGGATCCCCGCTTTAGCCAAATTCAAACGGAACTCTCCGCCGGTAGCGCCCCCGGCCTCAGCCGCCTCACCCTCCGCCTCACGGAAGCTGACCCCTTGACGGTGCAACTCCAGGGCCATAACTACGATGCCCCCAGTATTGGGGCCACTAGAGGGGCGATTACCGCCACCCACCTTAACCTCCTCGGTTGGGGTGATACCCTCAGCGGCAGCTACGGCACAACGGCGGGGCTGGATACTTGGGCGGTGGATTACACCCTGCCCATTAATGCCCGCAATGGTACGGTGAGATTCCATTATGACCAAAGCCAGAGCCAGGTAATTGAAGACCCCTTTAGCAGTTTGGGGATTGTGGCCCGGTCGAAAACGGGGTTATTAGAATTGCGGCAACCCTTAGTGCAAAATTTAACGACGGAGTTCACTGTGGGGGCGAGTTTGGCGCTGCGGGAAAGTCGCACGTTTCTCCTTGAAGATGTCCCCTTTTCCTTTTCCTTGGGGCCGGAGCGAGGGGTGTCGCGGGTGACAACGTTGGGTTTATTTCAAGAATGGGTACAGCGATCGCCCCGCCGCGTTATCGCCGCCCGCTCTCAATTCAACGTCGGTCTCGATTGGTTCGATGCCACCCGCAATGATTTTGGGATTGATGGCCGGTCTACCCGCTGGACGGGGCAATTGCAATGGGTGGAGGCCTTTGATCGAGATTTTCTCGCCATTGCCCGCCTAGGGGGACAATTAACGGGCGATCGCCTCCTGCCCATGGAGCAGTTTGCCGTGGGGGGTGTGGATACAGTGCGGGGTTATCGCACCAATAGCCAGGTGGGGGATAACGGTTGGTATGGTTCCCTCGAAGCGCGGTTTACGGTGTTGCGAGATGACCGTTGGGGCACGCTGCAAATCACCCCATTTTTTGATCTGGGCAGCAGTTGGCATACGGGCGAGGCGGGCAGTGAATTCTTAAGCAGTACCGGCTTAGGTTTAGCTTGGCAACCCGGCGGTAATATTATGATGTTTCGCCTCGATTGGGGTTTACCCCTGACAGGAGAGAGCGATCGCCATCAACGGGGCTTAATGTTTTCCGTCATGGTCGAACCCCAGTTTTAGCCTTGATCCCCTCGTAGGGTGCGTCGGATCGCTCAAACGGTGGGAAAAACGGCCATGGTCACAACCGACGCACCATCCCCACTGGGCCGCAGGTGCGTCAGGCATAACCTGCTCGTTTACCACACCACTAACAGGTCTGACGCACCCTACCCACTACCCACTTGATCCCATCGTAGGGTGCGTCGGATCGCTCAAACGGTGGGAAAAACGGCCATGGTCACAACCGACGCACCATCCCATTAAGTGATCAGCGTATCTTTGGATTTATCTTCACCCAAAGGCGGCAAAGGCCGTTTTGCCCGTCGCCGTCCCTGTTCATCTAATTCACCCTCTTCAATGCGGATCTGAATTTGGGGGCCAGAACTGGCCAGACGAATGATCATCCCATCAAACACCGGAATTTTCGTAATCCGCTTGCCGTCGATATAGGTACCGTTGGCTCCAAGGTTAACGACCTCCCAACCCGCTTCATTGCTAGGGCGAATTTCCACATGGTGGCGAGACACAACGGCACTGTACAGAATCACTTCATTATCTGTAGAACGCCCAATCCGAATCACGGTATCCGGCTCAAACGTCCAATTCTGGACGGGTACCGCCTGAAGGGGATGGAGTAGGGTCAAAATAATGACGGTTGTGGAAAGGTTCACCGTTGTATGGGGGTTATCTTTGAACGCGCTGGCGGTATGGGAGTTCATTGAACAAGGGCATGGGGTAATCACTTGGTTTTAGTTTACTCCGGCCCTTTATTCTTGAAATCTTCTTTCTGATTCTAGACTGCCCAGGGCGATCGCGAATCACGTTACATCTTAGGGGCTTTGGCAGAAATCGCCAAATCACCCGTGAGAGGCCCTCTGCCTTTAGGCAATAAGACCGCATTCCAGCAGATCAAGCTTGCTCTGGAGAATGGCTGAGGGTAGATTACTGATCACGATTGATGGTTGCTGACTGGGGGACTGAATCGTGAGGGGTTAACTCCCCTCACCCGGTGCTGACCGGGTGAAACTTGATCGCCACCCTCCAATCCGGCAAGGTTGTTAAAGTACGCCAGCGTTGGAGAGGCCTAAAATCATGCCTGCGCCTAAAATATGACCAAAACTAGCGGTGGCTAGGAGTTCTGGTAAACCAAAGCTTTTCCAGAGTCCGGGTTGACTCGTGGGCAGGGCGGGGCCTTGGCCAGGGTTTTTAATTGCGAAGCGACCTAGGGCGATCGCAAATAGGTTCGACAGGATCATGACGATCGCCACGTTCAAATTCCAAGCAACGGTGACACCGCCGACAGCCAATAAAAGAGGCATAATGAATTTCCTTTGCAAAAGTCTAAACAGTCAAGCGTTGGCAATTATAGATGCTTCTGGGAAATTACATGGGGAAAAGGGCAGAATCAGCAATAAAATGACAAGCTTTAGATCATAAATCTTTAAAATCACGATGCGGATTAAAATTTGCGGGATTACTCAGCCGGAACAAGGGGAGGCGATCGCCCGCCTGGGGGCCACTGCCCTGGGATTGATCTGCGCTCCCCAATCCCCCCGCTATGTCACCCCGGCCCAAATTGCCGCCATTACCCAAGGGATTCCCCAAGGGATTGAGCGGATCGGTGTATTTGTCGATGCTTCCTTAGCGACGATCGCTGAAACGGTTACGGTGGGACAGCTTACGGGGGTGCAACTCCACGGCCAAGAATCGCCAGAATTTTGCCAAACCCTGCGAGAGCAATGCCCTCAAACCACCCTCTGGAAAGCCTTCCGGGTGCGATCGCCCGCCACCCTCGCCTTAATCCCCCCCTACTATCCCGTCGTCGATGCCCTCTTACTCGATGCCTACGATCCCCACCTTGAGGGGGGAACGGGCCACACCCTCAACTGGCAAGATCTCCAAACCTTTGCCCCGCCCCTACCTTGGTTCCTCGCCGGAGGCTTAAACCCTGACAATATCGCCACGGCTTTAGGGATGATTCGCCCCGATGGGGTGGATGTATCGAGCGGGGTAGAGCGATCGCCCGGTGATAAAAACCTCGCCGCCGTTGAGCAATTGATCAGCACGATTCAAAATCGCTGATGGGAAAAAGGGAAAAGGGAACGGGGAACGGGGAACGGGGAACAGACATTTTACTTCCCACTTCCTACTTCCTACTTCCCACTGCTCCCCACTTCCCCAAAACGCTAAAATCAAACCACATTCACCCCAGCGTGATGCCATGGTTTCCCTCCACCGCTCTCAACCCTTACCCACCAGTAGCGAACTCCCCTGTTCTGACGATACGCCTGTGGATAACGAGGATCAAAATTTTCTCCCCAATTATTTGCTGTTTCTCTTAGAACGGCTTTGGGGCGATCGCCAAGATTGGTTTTTTGGCGTGGATATGGCTATCTACCACACCACTGGCGTGAGTCCGAAAGTGCCGGTGGTTCCCGATGCTTTCCTCAGTTTGGGGGTTCCCCGACGTAAGCCCGCCAATCGATCGCGCCGCAGTTATGTGCTGTGGGAAGAGGGGGGAATTGTGCCCCTGTGGGTGTTGGAAATGGTCTCTTGGACACCGGGGGGCGAGTATGAAGAAAAGTTGGCCCTTTATCAGACCCTAGGGGTGCAGTATTACACGATCTATAATCCAGAGTTTTGGCAGCGCGATCGCCACCAACCCCTCGAAATTTACCAATTGATCAGGGGAGAGTATCAGTTGCAGTTAGGGGAACCCTTTTGGATGGCGGAGGTGGGGCTGGCCTTGGGCCGGAGCCGGGGCGTGATTGGGGGCATTGAGCGGGAAGTGCTGGCTTGGTTTGATCAAGGGGGCGATCGCTATCTATCCGCCGCCGAAGAAGCAGATCAAGAACGCCGAGCCAGACTCGATGCAGTGCAATCCCTCGATCAAGAACGTAGAGCCAGACTCGATGCGGTGCAATCCCTCGATCAAGAACGCCGAGCTAGGCTTGATGCGGTGCAATCTCTCCATCAGTTGGGCTTAAGCGAAATCCAAATTGCCAACACTTTAGGGTTAACGGTGGCGATTGTCCGTGGGGAGTTGGCTGGGGATTAGGCTTGAGCGTGGCCAGGCTTAAACAGTGGTGATGATCATCACAGCAATTGCCTTGTCAAGTCACCGCAACAATTCGTTACATTCCGTTATATTGGTTTACAGATAAGCAACAAGGAGTTTACAAAGCCATGCAAACCATCAACCCCGACGGTCAACTCAACAACTACGCCACCGAACCCGCCCTCTATTTCTCCGACTATCCCTCCACCAGCCAACAATTCCGCTATCTCCAACAGGGGGCCGTGGCCCTCCTACTCGTATCCAGCCTCCTCTTAATTGCCATCGGTGTGAGCTAACTCACCGACAGAGATCGCGGGGCTGTTTCCCTCGCCCTCCTTGATCACCCCAGGGCTTGAGTTAGTTTTTCAATTTGAGGGAGCCAACCCTATCCCCCTGGTTTAGATCTGGGGGAATTTTCCTTTAACTCACATTCCGCAGGTTAAGGCCAATTATGCTAGTGAACGGTGCGTCAGGCACAATTCAACCGCCAACATCATCATTGATCCGGTCTGACGCACCCTACAATCGAATCGTAGGGTGCGTCAGATTGATAACCTAGGGCGCGAAAGAGCAGCATTACGGCTGACGCACCATTGATTGAGCAACCGGCGGAATGTCGGCTTTAACGGAAACTGGGTTGATGGCGGATCAAACTGAGGAACTCCTCACGGGTCTTTTGATCATCCTGGAAAACCCCCAGCATTGCACTGGTCACAGTCCAAGAGCCGGGTTTTTGGACACCCCGCATCACCATACACATATGACTGGCTTCCATGACCACCGCCACCCCTTGGGGGTCGAGAATTTCTTGCACCGCTTCGGCTACTTGGCGGGTGAGCCGTTCTTGCACCTGAAGGCGGCGGGCGTACATTTCAACAATCCGCGCTAACTTGCTTAAACCGACCACCTTTTGATTGGGGATATAGGCCACATGAATGCGACCCATAAAGGGGAGCATATGATGTTCACAGAGACTAAAAACATCAATATCACGCACTAAGACCATTTCGTTATGGCCTTCATCAAAGATGGCCCCATTGACCAACTTTTCCAAGGATTGAGAATACCCTTGCGTTAAAAATTGCATCGCCTCCGCCACCCGTTTTGGGGTTTTGAGCAGGCCTTCCCGCTCCGGATCTTCCCCCACGCCTACCAAGATTTGGCGCACTGCATCCATCATCATCTCTTGGGCGGATTCTGGGGTGGGGGGTTGGGGTTGGACGGGTTGGCCGCTGTGGGTATTGCGATCGGGGCGAGGAATGAGGGTGGATGTGGAATTATTGCCGTTGAGGGAGGAAGCGTTAGAGGCGGAAGTAATGGTCATAACAGACTAAATCCAAAATAGTGACTGAATGAAAGGCAAGGAACAATAACGCCAATGGGAAGGCAAGGCACACCACTTTAGAGAGAGCCGCCACTCGGCATGAGCGTGATATCTTCAACCACAGCTTGTTCTGGTAAGAGAACGGTGTGGAGAATGGATTGGGCGACAATTTCTGGGGTGAGCATTGCTGCTCGGTTAAAATCGGCTTGGACGGTATCCGTATCCCAAATGGGAGTATTGACCGCGCCGGGAGAGAAGGCCACAACGCGAATTCCGTTGCTTCTTTCCTCCGCTGCGAGGGTTTTCGAGAGGGCAATTAAGCCTGCTTTGCTGACGCTATAGGCTCCCCAACCGGGGAAGGGGGTTTTACCGGCCACCGAGGCAACATTGAGAATGGTGCCGGTGTGGCGATCGCGCATTTGAGGTAAAACCCCAAGAATGCATTGAAAGGCACTGGTGAGGTTCAGATCCATCACCTGTTGCCAATCGGCGAGGGGGGTATCCGCCAGTTGGCCGGTGTAACCCATGCCCGCATTGTTGACGAGAATATCAATGGGGTAAAAGTCAGCGGCGATCGCCGCTAATTCTGCCTTCACCTGATCCACTTGAGCGAGATCTACGCCGTAGGCCTTCGCCTCAACGCCGGTTTGCTGAACTGCATCAACAACGGCTTTTAACTTGGGTTCCGAACGACTGACTAAGGCAATATCAATACCAGCCTCAGCAAAAGCAAGGGCCGTCGCTCGGCCAATACCACTGCTTGCGCCAGTGATAATCGCCCGTTTACGGGGGGAAGAATCACTCATGCAATCTGAAATTAAGTGCTGATTAAGTTGGAAGGGTGAACTTGCAGCAGTTGGAGTCAGTGACGGCTTTCTAAGAGATTGCCGAAAACTTCCCCGATGCGGCAGCATCAACGTAATGCGGGTTAAGCATCATTAAAAACTGGTGTTCTTAGCCCTGGAGCAAGCCACAAAGGCTGCTGTTCTCGCCAGTTATGAGAGAAGTGTAAAAAAATGTTAATTTGTTTACTCCCTCAGTATATCACTCTAGTTGATCCCAGGGGGGAGCCAGGGGAAATGGGGCGGATTTGTGCTTCAGCCTCGGTTGATTTTTATTCTTGGAATTGGCCCATGTGGCGAAATTTTTGATAGCGGGTGGCTTGTCGTTCCGCTGGGGTCATGGCGAGGAGGATTTCCAGGTTGTGGAGCAGGCTAGTTTTCAAGGTTTGGGCCGCTGTCAGGGGGTCAGCGTGGGCTCCGCTGGCGGGTTCGGGGATGATTTCGTCTAAAATGCCCAGGTTTTTCAGGTCGAGGGCGGTGATTTTGAGGGCGGCGGCGGCTTGGGGGGCTTTGGCGGCATCTTTCCAGAGGATGGCGGCGCAGGCTTCGGGGGTGGCGACGGTGTAGACGGCGTGCTCAAACATGAGGATGCGATCGCCCACACCAATGCCCAAGGCCCCCCCCGAACCCCCTTCCCCAATCACCGTACAGAGGATGGGTACATCAAAACTAAACATTTCCCGGAGGTTATAGGCGATCGCCTCCCCCTGCCCCAACTTTTCCGCCTCCAGCCCTGCCCAAGCGCCGGGGGTATCAATGAACGTTAAAATCGGCATTCCAAAACGATTGGCGTGCTCCATTAAACGCAGGGCCTTACGATAGCCCCCCGGTGAAGCCATGCCAAAATTGCGCAGCACATTATCCTTCGTATCCCGTCCTTTCTGATGCCCCAACATCACCACCGGCACACCCCCGAGGCGGGCCACGCCCCCCACCAGGGCGGGATCATCACTACCGCCGCGATCGCCATGGAGTTCTATCCACTCATCACACATCGCTTGGATATAGTCCAACGTCGAAGGGCGGCGGGGATGGCGAGCCAATTGCAGCCGCTGGGCAGGGGTAAGGCTACTAAAAATTTCCTGGCGCAATTGTTCTGCTTTCGCCTCCAACTCCCGAATTTTGTCAGAAACATCGACGTTATTTTCCCGCGCTAGTTCGCGAATCTGCTCAATGCGCGACTCTAGCTCACAGAGGGGTTTTTCAAAAGTTAAGAGAAAGGGACGATTTTTAGTAGCACTCATAGCACGGCATGGGGAATGGAACGAGGGATAGGCGCGACAAGGGGCGATCGCCCCTTGTCCATTAAGCAAAACGCAGGGTTTATGAAAGCAAGAGAGGCCGGAACCCGTGCTTAATCGAAGCAGCGCCAATCTGCTCCATTTTTTCCAGCGTAATGTGGTTACGTCCCCAGGAAAAATTGGTATGCCATTGCTCAAACTCCAACAGCATCGCCTCCGCAAAACAAGCAAACAGGGGTTTACCGGCTACGCTCATATCCGCCCAACTCATAAAGCGGAAATCCATTTCAATCTCATGCTCCACCAAGCCACCTTTGAGAAAATGCACTCCTTCTTGATCCACCATCCGATCCATATTCTTGGGATAGCCGCCATCAATCAACAAACAAGGCTTTTTCAACGGAATTGCACTGACATCCACCCCACGGGGCATACTCGCCACCCAAACCACAATATCTGCCAAAGGCAGCGCCTCCTCCAAATCCATGATCTTGCCCCGTCCCAATTCACTTTGTAGCTCATTGAGCCGATCACGGTTGCGGGCGATTAAGAGCAGATCCTGCACATTGGTTTTGCGATCCAACCAACGGCAGACGGCACTGCCAATGTCCCCCGTCGCCCCACAAACCGCCACCGTTGCCTGAGCCAGATCAATCCCCAACTGTGGGCCACAGATTTCCAATTGACGGCAAATAATATAAGCCGTGTGGGTGTTGCCGGTGGTAAAGCGGGTAAAGTCCAGTTCGACATTACGAACTTGTTTATTTTGACTGAGATTATAATTTTCAAAAATAACCGAGGAAAATCCCCCCAGTGCGGTAATGTTCAATCCCTCTTTTTGGGCGGTGGCCATGGCATTGAGAACTTTCCGAATCGCTGATTTAATCCGCCGCTGGGCTAGCATTTCCGGCAAAAAGCAAGATTCAATGTATTTCCCCTCAATCACCTGCCCTGTGAGGCTGGTGATTTTGACATGATCAATGATTTGCGGCGGGGCAGAGCACCAAAAATCCAGCCCTTGGTTGCCGTACTCGGTGTAACCAAGTTCATGGGCTTTGCCTTGAGCGTGTTCGAGATTCGTCAAGTGACCGATAAGACCAAACATGGGCAGTTATTAAGAAAAGGCTCGTCTGCATATAACGAGCGATAAATGTGATTCGGATATTTCCTAGCGGAAAGATGCCAGGACTTTGGAGAGCAAGCGATGGGAGTCATGGGCGCGGTACGACCTACTTAGCTCAGTAGAGCGAGTCCTTGACCAGGACTGCCTAGACGGTCTCGCCTTGCACTGTGTCGCTTGTTGTGAAGATTTTCGACATTATAGCCGACTCTGGCCGCTCATCCCTAACAGGAGATGGCTGCCGCTCCGCAGAATTCGGGGGAGGGTTCAGGATTGCATCCCTAAAACAATGAGCCTACCCATCAGGCAGGCTCATGATCATTGCAGATCCAGATCTAGGCGGCGGTTAAACCGTAGGCAGACATTTTCATGATGTCGCGGGTGGTAAAACCAATGTTGGCAAGGGCTTCGCCATAGCTGATCATGAAGTCTTCGACGAGGGCTTCTTTTTCCATGCCGAGGATGTTGGCATCCTGCTCGACTTGGTTGAGCATTTTCCAAACGATGGGCAAGTTGGCTTTGTTGGCGGCTTCGAGTTCAGCTTTGGCTTCTTCAAAATGGGCGTTGAGCCAGACTTCTCCAAAGTTGAGATGTTTGTACTCGTCTTTGACGACACCTTCGGTGATTTTGCGGGCAAAGGGATCAGCGACCGGGATGTAGATGTTGTAGGCGGCGATCGCAAAGGCTTCAATAATCAAAGATTGAATTAAGAAGCAGGTGACAATGTTGCCCTGTTCGCAGGCGGTTTTAAAGTTGCCATGGAGTTGCGCAAAATAGTTCCGTGCGAACTCCATATCTGGGGTGACATCCAGGTTTTTGCCACAGGACTGAAACCCTTTCATGTGACGATTCTCCATTTTTGCCAGCTTGATCAACTCCTCTTGGTGATCCGGGAGCATTTCCCCCATGGCAATGTAGTTGTTGTAGGCTTCGTCTTCGCCCTCAATGACAATGGCGTTAATCCGGCTGTAAGCGTCTTTGTAGGCTTTACTCGTAAAGTCTAGTTCAGGACGGACGGCGAGTTCCTGCATCAGTGGGTTGTCTCCTAGTGATTGGACATTGGTCTCCATCCTAACGCTTGGTTCAGATGGGGTGGTGATTGCGACTGAAAGGACAGTAGCTAGAGGAAACAGTACCCCAGCTCAGAAAGTTCTCTGTTATTACATATAGGGTAACGATTCCAGTTTAACAACTAAAATGTTGCTTAATCGGGAATAACTTATCTAAACTGTCATTTAAACAGGTATTGCTTATCATTTCCAGGGGTGACTTGGCCGATGAACGGTGTGATCCCGAGTTTGGGTTGGGGAGTTGGGGGAGCGATCGCCCCCATGGAGATGATTATTGTGAGGAATTTTTGACATTTCCCAAGGGTGATCCCCAAAAAACCCCATTTACCCCCTAACTCGTCAGACTCCGGATCGCATAACCGATCACAATGCCAATTACCATCGCCCACACCTGCCCCGATTGAATAAAATTCTGAAATCCCGCCTGGATCTGTCCCAACACATCGGGATCACTCACTGCCTGGGCCAACAGCCAAGGGGTATCTAGCACGGCCCACGGCCCGAAAAGGATTGCATCAAACATCCTCAATCTCCCAACAATTGCAAACCACATTGGGGTTATTGTAGCGTTAGTCCACTTGCAGGACGACGAGGGTCATGTCATCGCCATGGGTTTCCCCTTGGCCCACAAAGGTGGCCACTTCTTGGAAGAGATGGTCAAGGATGGATTGGGAATGATAGCCCTGTTGACAGGCCCATTCAAAGGCATGGTTAAACCGCTCTTCATCAAAGCGATCGCCCGCTTGGTTCATGGCATCGGTAAAGCCATCGGTGAAGTACACCACCGTATCCCCTGAGGTCAGTTGAATTTGGGCATCTTCATAGACCGAATCAATATCGAGGCCGATCAGCATTCCCCAAGTATCGAGCTTGAGGAGCGATCGCGTTGCCGCCTGCCACAGCAAGGGGGGATGGTGGGCCGCATTGGTATAGGAGAGCATTTGCGTTTTCGGGTTGTATTCCGAATAAAACAACGTCAGAAAGCGGTGGGAATTTTCCAGATCCGCGTACATGACCTGATTGAGGTGTTGGACAATTTGCGCCGGGCTATGGCGGTTCAAGACCTCCGCCCGCAGCATTCCCCGTGTCATCGTCATAATCAACCCCGCCGGAACCCCTTTGCCCATGACATCGCCAATCACGATCCCCCAAGGGCAGGCGGGGAGGACGGTATTTTCGCCGCTAAATTGGGCGTAGGTGGTGGGAATAAAGTCGTAATAATCGCCGCCGACGCGGTTGGCGGTTTGACAACTGGCGGCGAGATTCACCCCAAAGATGGTCGGGCAGTGGCGGGGTAAGAGGTGGTCTTGAATTTCCGAGGCAATTTCTAGCTCGCGGTCGAGGCGTTCTTTTTGGCGCAGGGCGTTGGTCATTTCCTGATTGGCGATCGCCACCGCCGTTTGATCCGCCACCAACTGCACCAACTTCCGCCGCGTCCCCGTCCAGGCATAATCCAGGGCATCACTGAAAATATACAGTCGTCCCCGCTCCTGGTTTTTGATCAAAATTGGCGTGCCAAACAGTTGCACCGTTTCCCCCAGATAATCCTGGAGGTGTTGATCCAAAACCCCCGGTTGAAAGCCCCCTTCACCAGCTACACCTTGGCCCATTTCCCGGGTGGCAGTTTCCAGGGCGCGGCGAATATCTTTACAGGCATGGCCCTCCTGGCAATGGAGTTGCTCTAACCGGGGCTGACCATCGGGGCGCAATAACACCAATGCCCCCCCATCGGCATCCGTGACCCGGGCCGCCATCAAGGGGACAATTTCTAAAAATTGATTGAGATTATTAAAACTCCGCAGCGCAAACCCTAAGGAACTGAGCAGATTTTGAATCCGGTTTTGCTCACGGTACAGACGGGCAACTAACTCCTTGAGGCTAGCAACGGCGGAGGCCTCAGCGCGTGCGGAGGCCAGGTCAGGATTGGAGGGATGGGGAAGCGGTGCGGCCGTCATGACGGGGATTACGTTCGCAAAGACTGCGGGAGTAGGGCGTTAAAAATGCTGTCAAGTTGAGCTTGGCAAAGCAGCCGGATCGTCTTGGCATGAAGTTGCCGCCACAGACAAGGTAGTCTCAAAATCAATAGCATTGTCTGATTCTTTTGTCAATGATTTGAGTGAAGTTAATCACTGAGCAAGGCTTCCACAAACTCGTAACTGGAAAAGGGACGGAGATCTTCAATCCCTTCCCCTGCGCCAATGAAGCGGATCGGGAGGTTTAACTGTTGGGCGACGGCGAGGGCAACGCCCCCCTTCGCCGTGCCATCGAGTTTGGTGAGGACAACGCCGCTGAGTTGGGCGGCGGTGGAAAAGACTTCGGCTTGGCGGAGACCATTTTGTCCCAGGGTGGAATCGAGGACTAAGAGGGATTCAACAACGGCGTTGGGGGCTTTTTTGTCGATGATCCGGCGGATTTTGGCCAGTTCTTCCATCAGGTTTTTCTTGTTTTGCAGCCGGCCAGCGGTATCGACGAGGAGGAGTTGAATATTGCGGGATTGGGCGGCGGCGATCGCATCATAAACCACAGCGGCCGGGTCGGTATTTTGGCCCGGATTGGCAATTACAGGGGTATTGGTGCGTTCCCCCCACACCTTCACCTGTTCAACGGCGGCGGCCCGGAACGTATCGGCGGCAGCAATTAATGTGGGATAGCCGGATTTTTGGGCCAAATTGGCCAGTTTACCAATCGTGGTGGTTTTACCCGCCCCATTCACCCCCGTCATCAGCCAAATATTCAGCCGATCATCGGTGGGCACAAGGGCGGCATTACTGGGATCGGGGAGGGGGTGATCGAGGATTTTGCAGAGAATTTCCTTGAGGTAGGCGATCGCCTCCTCTGGGGGGAGAGCCTCCTCCCTCAACCGTGCCTGAAGCCTTTCAATAATGTAATCTGTGGCAGCAACCCCCACATCCGCCTGAAGCAAGAGGGCCTCAATCTCCATCACCGCCGCCTCATTGAGCGGCCCCTGACCCACAATCGCCTTCAGTTGGTTAATCAAACTGCGGCGCGTCTTCCCTAAACCCTCCCGCAACCGTTTCAACCAACTAATTTCTTCGAGATCAATTTCATCGGGGCTGCGGCCCTGTTCCGCCAAAATCCGCGCCGACCAGAGGAAATCCTCATCAAAGGCTAAAACCGGCTCCGGCTCTTCCTCCTCCTCCAATAAAGCCGTTTCCTTCAGTCGCTCCAAACCATCTGATTTGCGCATCCAAGCCGGTTGGCTGGGTTCGGGTGTGGATACTCCCGCCGGATCTGCCACCGGTTCAGATTCGATTTGAGAAACTTCTGCCGGATCTGCCACCGGTTCAGACTCAATTTGAGAAGCTACCGCCGGATCTGCCGCCGGTTCAAGCTCGGTCACTGCTGCCGGTGGAACCGGTTGATCTGGTTGCGATGGGACAACCACCTCAACGACTTGATCTTCAGGCGTTTCAACAACTTCAACCGCTGTTGGCGTTGCGGGGGCCTCCGCTTCCGGTTCTAAAGTCCCAACTTCCTCAACGGGTTGCGGTGTTTCCTGCTTTTGCTGAATGGTTTGATAGGCCGCTTTTGCCCATTGGAGATAATCGAGATCAGCGGTGGACTCTGGAGGCGGCTCAGGCTCAACAGCAGCTTTGACCGGCGGGGTCGCAGGGGGGGGAGTTTGCTCGTTCTCAGCTTTTTTTTTGTTGCGGTTGAACCAATTAAACACAGCGTTTTTGGAGCGTAGGGGGCAAAGTTCTCAAGTTTTTGAATATTTGGAGCAGGGGGCTAAACCTCTGGTTCAGCCACCACCAGCGGTTTTTGATTCGTAAACCGCCGTAAGACCCCATTAATAAAGCGGGCTGCTTCTTCGTCAGAATAACGTTTAGCCAGTTCCACCGCTTCGTTGATGGCAACTTGGTTGGGAATCTGGTGATAGCGGATTTCTGCTACCGCAATCATGAGGATGTTGCGATCCAACTGGGGAAGACGGCTTAAAGACCAGTCCACGAGCGATCGCTCCAGTTCTGCACTAATCTCGGCTTTCCGTCGTTTAATCGTGCCAATCAGTTCAAAGGCATAATCCCGCACATCCTTTTGATTCGCCAGCGTGATCATCTCCGGCAGATCTAAGGCTGCTCCGAGACGGTTGATCGCCTGCTCCGTGAGGGCAATCGCTTCCCGCACCATCACCCGCCCACTGTGGACATCGGGGGCATGGATTTCGCTTTTATTGAGGCGATCGCTCCCCCGCTTCACCTCCAGCCCCGCCGTTTCCAAGGCATCACGCACCTCACTGCTCAACGTCCGCACCGCCGCCAAGATCAACGCATTGAGATCTTGCTGGGCAAGTTTTTCATCATTACCGCTAGCCTGACTCAACCCCAAAAGGGTGAGTTCACGGGCGGTACGGCGGGGTTGTTGGCGGGCTGGCATAGGATTTTTAAAAAAAATTCCGTAGGGAGGGTCAGGGGGTTAAAGGGAGAGCATCCAGTTAATGGCTGCCCTCAGGGTTAAGGGTGGATTCTACCGCAACAGGGGGATAGGCGGGGTCGGGAGTTTTGACCGGCGGCACTTCCCCAAGGGAGCGAGGGCTAACAATCCCGCCAGATATTAGCACCTTAAAGGCATCTTCAATGGAAATGGAGAGGGTGATCACCTCAGATTCCGACACAATCGCATACCAGCCAGAGGTGGGGTTAGGGGTGGTGGGGATAAACACACTCAACATCGGTTGAGCGAGATGGGCTTGGAGGGAAGGACTCAGGGTTCCCGTCACAAAGCCAATACTCCACACCCCCCGCCGAGGATATTCCACTATCACCACCCGGCGAAACTTGCTTTTGGAATCTTGCAAGAGGGTTTCGAGGATTTGCTTGAGGGTGTTATACACCGAACCGGCGAGGGGAATGGACTGGAGGATACTTTCCCCCAAATTGAGTAGCCATTGCCCGACGATATTCCGGGCCATTAAACCGATGAGCAAAATTGACCCCAGGGGAACCGCCAAACCCACGAGGAGGTTGAGGAGGTTGCTCACAAAGGGATCTAGACCTTGGAACGGATTGACCTGTTTCGGGATCTCCGTGAGAAGGGCAATGACCCAACGGGAAATGGTGTAAATGAGCCAAATCGTCGTGGCGAGGGGAATAATCACCAATAGACCGGCGATTAGGTCATTCTTGAAGTCCTGCTTTAAACGCTGCAACACCGAGGGTGGGTTCTCCTTGCTCACGACTGCTTGGGATGAGAATTAGTTTTATGAATTTGATTGTAAAGAAAATACAGGGTCTTTTGAAGAAATGTAAAGATTTTTCAGGTTTGTTTCCAGGGTGCTCACCTTCAATCCGCCAAAACCGCTGATCACAACGGGGATGACGACGGGACGTAGTGATATTTTATACCAAAGGTTGCCGCTTCCTTCGTTGTGATGGCGATCGCCCCTATCTCCCTAAATCTACCCCTGCTTTTCCTGGCGCAGTTCCCACACCTTGAGCAAAATCATATATTCATAAAATGCCTGGAGGATGCACCAGGTCAAGCCTGCCCGGCCATCCCAAACTCCCCCCAAGATCAAATACATATACAAAAACCGTAAAAAGGGCCGGCCCGGCAACCGCAGGGACAAATCCTTCAACGCCCGCCGCCGCACCACCTCAGAGGAACCGAGGAACAGATCCCGCCAATGAACTTGGCCGGTTTCCAATTGGTGCAAGGTTTCTCGCGCCTCATCGGTGGAGTAGCGATTGTGCTTTTCAAACCAACGGCTGAAGCCTTTGCCGCTGGTGTAGTGGGGATAGGTTTCCTTGAGAAAGCCGGTGGGGCCATCACAAACTTCGCGCTCTGTATGGCCGTAGTCGGTGAACCAGACGCGATCTTTGCGAAACAGGCGCATCTGATAGCGGGGATATTGGGTGCAGTGGCGGATCCAGCGGTTCATGAACAGCACTTGCTCCGCCACATAGTAGCCAATATAGTCCTCCTGCTCGACGGCGCGAGAGCATTCAGCGTAAAGTGCTGGCGTCATCCGTTCATCGGCTTCGAGGATATAAACCCAAGGGTGAACGGTTTCGACTTCCTTGAGCATCCAAGTCCGTTGTTGCCCATGGCTGGCAAAGGTGTGCTGAACCACTTTGATGTTGTAACTTTGGGCAATTGCTCTGGTGGCATCGGTACTGAAGGAGTCCACCACAATCACGTCATTACACCAAGGCAGGATCGATTCTAAGCAGGGGCCAATTTCGACCGCCTCGTTGTAGGTGAGAATATAAACCGAAAACATAACCGTTTAATTCGTAAGGCGATGGGGTGCGATCGCACCCCATCACGGTTAGACGTGAGCCAGTTCGTGGTTTAACGGCGACCACCGCCGCCGCCACCACCACCGGCCAAACTCCGGAAGCCCATGCCGCCAATCACCAGATAGCCAATGGAGAGCAAGAAGCTGCTAATCCCAATCCGAAACCCGGATTTAAAGGCGGTGAGCTTGGCTTGATTTTCAGCTTCTTTGCGCTGTTCTTGAAGTTGGGTGCGGGCTTGGTTAGCCTGCTCTTCAATGGCTTCAGGGTTGCCTTTGAGTTCTTCGATCTGCTGCCGAATGGTTTGGAGTTGTTCAAGCTGTTCGCCTTGCACTTGACCGCTGGCGATCGCCGCATCAAGTTCCTGAATGCGCGTGTTATCTCCTAACAGTTGTGTCACCTGCTCAAGTTGGCCAGCAATTTGCTGCTCTGCTTGACCGGCACTTTGCTCAATCTGTTGCATGGCCTGACTACTGGCTCGGCCTAGATTACTGAGGTGAATCGGCACCAAGAGTAAGAACACTAAACCCAGAATAGCGGCTAAGAGAAAAGACCAAAAGCGTAAGTCTGTAAAGGAAATTTTACCTGCCGGAAGAGTGCTGATGGCACTCTCTAACCAATAACCCACCACCAGAAACGAGATCCCTACCATGGGAATGATCCCACGATCAACAATTTGGTTGGTAAAGGAAATTTGCCAATCCGGGTTCATCGGGTTGAAGGGGATCAGCAGGATAACGTAGTCCAGTAAAGAGGACAAAATCAAAATGACTCCCACGACTTTAAGAGCCAAGGCTGAAAACTGAGAAAATGCTGGATTACTCATTGCGGGTTTAGTCGGTGGTTCCAAACAGAGGATGTGCTACGGTTCAAGGCTAATCTAGAGATCATCAAGCTCAAAAAAAGGGCAGATCTTGATCGCCCCAACAGGGAGACTCCGGTAGCCTATTTTAGAGGATAGTGGGCTTCCTGTTAGTTTGAGCCTCGGATTCTGGGCGATCGCTTCACATTTTTTGACATTTTCGGTTAAGCCGCCGAGAGGCCGGGGGGTTGGTAAATGGTTTGGATGGTTTGACAGACGGGGAGCAGAGCGGGGGCGATCGCCTGCAACACCTCGACATCGGCACTACTAAAACCATCAATACGATTGCGATTGAGTAAGCGCACGATCGCCACCGGCCCCCCATCGGGGTTAATGAGGGGGAACAGGAGAATATTGCGCAGGGTTTCCAGTTGCGATCGCCGCAGCCCAATGCGGACGAGATTATCGCCAATCTGCCCCGCCTTATTACTCCGCTTCGCATCCGCACTACTCAACACCTTGGGCGTAATCCCCTGCCGGGCAGACATCCGCAACTCACGGGAACATTGCTGTTTAGGATCAATGACCAGCGTCCATAATTCCTGCCGCTCCGGATCAATCAAGAAAATATGACAATGCTCCGTCGGCAACTTCCGCCGCAGGGAGAGGCAGATCCCCCGCAACACACCATAGAGGGCATCCCGTTGGCCCGCCGTCCCCTCCGGCTCCACCACCCGCCCCAACATCTTCAGGGCTTGGGCGAGGACTTCCTCCGGCTCACCCCCTAAATTGCGATCCGCCTTCAGGGTTTCATGGGTTTTTGCGAACTGAAGAATTGCCCCCACCCGCTCATTAAACACCTGCATCGATTGGCGATCGTTGCGGTCAAAGCTGGCTTTAAAAAAGGGCGGCACAGCGGGGTATTGCGATTTTTTATACTCCTGGCCCTCGTAGCCGGTTTTACGCTTATTCACCAACTGGCTCACCCCCAAAAACTGGCCATCGGGACTAAGGATCGGCATACAGAGCAGGCTACAGGTACGGTAATGGGTTTGGGCATCGGTGCGCTTGGCGTTTTCGGCGTTGGGATCATCGTAGAGGTCATAGGCGATCACCATCGGTTGACGGGTTTTTGCGACCTGGCCGGCAAATCCTACCCCCATGGGACAGCGGATCACCCCTTCACCGGGGAGGCGCGTCCAGAGATCGCCATGGTGATCATCGTAGAGCCAGAGAGTGGAGCGATCGGCATTGAGGAGTTCCTTGGCGGCATCCATCACCCGTTGGAGGATCATGGAGGTGTCAAGGTTGACTTGATCGAGCGATCGCGTTGCCTTGGCTAGAGCAGCGGAGGCTTGGGCTCGCTTAATCGCCTCATAACAGGATTGACAACTTTCTAAAATGCGGCGAATCGGCAGCACGCATTTCGCCAACTGCTCCAAATCTCGATGACTAAACCCAGCATCATCCCCAGATTTGGCCACCTTATTGAGCAACTGCACCACCGCGACTAATTCGCCATCATCATTGAGGATCGGGAAGGCGAGGATATTGCGGGTGTAGTAGTTATATTTGCGATCAGATTCCTGAACAAGGCGCGATCGCGGGTCATCGTAAACATTATCAGGGATATGCACCACCCGCTTTAGTTGGGCCACGGAGCCAGCAATGCCCTCCCCCACCCGGACGCGAATATCCAATAGTTGCCCGGTGGCATCTTCCGCCACCAAAGACCAGAGTTCTGTCTGTTCATCATTGAGTAAAAAAATACTGGTGCGATCGGCCCCCACCAATTCGCCAATTTTCCCCGTCACTTCCCGCAATACTTCATGGATCAGTTGGTTGGCGTTGACTTTATCTTGACCGTTTTCAATTTGGGCGATGATATTGCTTTGGGAGGTGAGCAATGTGCGTTCAAGCTGCTCGAAGGCCTTGAGAAATTCTTCATCATCGGGGCCGAGGGTGGCCTCCAGCTTTTTGATTTCTTTTTGTACCCAACTGGGGTTAAAAATTTCTTCATAAATCCGGTTGTGAACTTTCACCCGGCCGCGATGTTTGGCAATCAACCCCAAGAGCCGCAATTCTTTCTGTTCGGGACTGTTATCGGCAAAAACCTCGTCTTCGTTGAGGACTTTTTGGTAATAGCGTAGCAGGTTGAGGCTGTTGCGTTTATCCCGCTGACTGGTGAGGCGATCGCGCAGCATTTGCAGGGGCTTGAGTTGGGGTTCTGTTTCCCAAGCTTTGAGGATGCGCGATCGCATTAATTCATCCACCCAAGCCGCCTCTTCGCCAGCAATGGGGGGGCGATCGGTATCCAGCATCATTTTAAACAGGATTTGCGTCAGCAGCGGTTCCCGTCCAGTCCACTCCAACACCAACCCCAGTAACTTTTTGTAGTTCTGAGATTGGGACATCAACTGTTCAGTCAGGTCGATATCAGCGCTATCTGACCCAAATTGGGACAAGGTGGAGAAGGAATCGGTACTCATGCGATCGCAAAGCAGACGAAGGAACAAGATGAGGACAGGATGCCCAGGACAACCCCTAGCAACTTTGCCCCAGTGCAAGCGGCTATCACGAACAGTCGTGATCGTCCTCCTTTAATTGTAGAGGGCTTTGCCAATCCTGCCGGCCCCAAAATCCTGATTGGTGAGGATGCTCATCAGGGCATGACCCTATTCCCGCGCTGAAAGGCGGTATTGCTGCCCGGCTTTTTCCGCCGCCACCCAGAGGTAATAATTTCCCGCTGTCCAATCGAGATCTTGCAGCACGGCATCTTCATTAAACCGTTCCCCAGGGGTACTACAGTGAAGTTGGCCATCGGGGCTTTGGAGCATCAACACCGCTGTTTTACCGCCGTTATTGACTACGAGCCGCAGGGTTTCAATATCTGGATGGAGAATCAATAAATGATCCGGGGTTTGGTTGGTGTGGAGGTTGGCCATTTGGCAGGCCGTCGGGACGCGCCCCCGGTTGAGTTGTTGGGCTAAATCCTCAAGGCGGATGGAGCCACCCGTGGTTCCCATGGCGGTGGCAGCGGCCCGATCAAAGCCGCTGGCCAATTCCATTTGGCCAAAATTGGGGATTTGGGCCTGGATGGGCAGGGGCAAAAGGCTCACCAGGAGGGTCAGGACTGTTAAAGAAACGGGGTGATTTGCCATGATGGCCACCTCAGTATCAGGGTGGGGGAGCGATCGCCTAGGCTACAATTTTAAGCGAATGCTACCGGATCAATCCCTTGGGTGTGGAGGGCCAAGGGGCTGAATCTTTACCCTCTATTTTACGGGGGTTACGCCGGGATTTCCAAGGGGTGGGCCAATCTCGGAGGTGGTTGTCCTCAATTAGGGGGCTACTCTTTGACACTCCCCGCGAAGACAGCGACGGGGATTCTTGGTTCATCGACCGGACTTAACCGAGCAGGATTGCTCCAACCCAGCCAGAGGTCTAATCTCCCCAAGCGTATGACTTCCCGTGTGCCCCACGGTAGTTAGTCCAAGGTGCAGGATACAAACCCGCTTCACTATCGACTCAGCACGATGCCGCTCGCAGACTAACCCTTTCACATTCAAGTCTTCCTAGGCGACCAAATCGTTAGATTGGATGACGCAGTAGGCAATCCGCCCACTCATTACGCTGCCTGCTTACCCTTAAATGCTTCCAGGCCTGTCGGTTTTTAGCCTTGTGATCGTTCCTGGACGTTTGAAATCCAATCTAATCACCACAACACGACTCGCCCAAGGAGGGCGACTAAAGTCCCTCGTGTCGTCTTTCATCCCCGCAATAAATTGACGGGGCTTTCAGACTCCCGCACTATTTTCGTAAATCTTTGGGGGGGAGGGTGGGGCTTTCCGGGGTAAGCCCTTACCGTTAGCCCAAGCAGGGAGCGTTCACGAATTATTGCGGCTTGCTGTTGGTAGGCTAACCAGAATCGCCTTCTCTGCTACATTGGCCCCTAGCACCATCTGTTAGACTTGCCCCGCTTGCCACAAAGGAGAACCTCCCATGAGCTACCGCATGGATCGCCGCGCCTATGCTGAAACCTTTGGCCCCACCACGGGCGATCGCCTCCGTCTCGCGGATACTGACCTGATTATTGAAGTAGAGCGGGATTTCACCACCTACGGCGATGAAGTGAAATTTGGCGGCGGCAAGGTGATCCGCGATGGCATGGGCCAATCTCCCATTTCCCGCGCTGATGGGGCGGTGGATTTGGTGATTACCAATGCGTTGATCCTCGATTGGTGGGGGATTGTCAAGGCCGATGTGGGGATTAAAGACGGGCGGATTGTCGCCATTGGCAAGGCCGGCAACCCCCATATTCAGGACAATATTGATATTATTATCGGCCCCAGCACCGAGGTGATCGCCGCCGAAGGTCACATCCTCACCGCCGGGGGTATTGATGCCCATATTCATTTCATTTGTCCCCAACAGATTGAAACGGCGATCGCCTCTGGGATCACGACGATGATCGGCGGCGGCACTGGCCCGGCCACAGGAACCAACGCCACCACCTGCACCCCCGGAGCCTGGAACATGGCGCGGATGTTACAGGCGATCGAAGCCTATCCCCTCAATTTCGGCTTTTTAGGCAAAGGCAACAGCAGCCAACCCCAAGGCTTAATCGAACAGGTGGAAGCGGGGGCGATCGGGTTGAAATTGCATGAAGATTGGGGCACTACCCCAGCGGCGATCGATACCTGTTTGAGCGTGGCAGATCAGTACGATGTCCAAGTGGCGATCCACACCGACACGCTCAACGAAGCCGGTTTTGTGGAAGACACGATCGCCGCCTTCAAAGGCCGCACCATCCACACCTACCACACCGAAGGGGCCGGCGGCGGCCATGCCCCGGATATTATTAAGGTATGCGGTGAAACCAACGTCCTCCCCTCCTCCACGAACCCCACTCGCCCTTACACTGTGAACACCCTCGAAGAACATCTCGATATGTTGATGGTCTGCCACCATTTGGATCGCAGCATTCCTGAAGATGTGGCCTTTGCTGAATCGCGAATTCGTCGGGAAACCATCGCCGCTGAGGATATCTTGCACGACAAGGGCGCGTTTAGCATGATCTCCTCGGATTCCCAAGCCATGGGCCGCGTTGGTGAGGTGATTCTTCGCACTTGGCAGACGGCCCATAAAATGAAAACCCAATTTGGTGCGCTAGCGGAGGATAGCGATCGCCACGACAACCACCGCGCTAAACGCTACATCGCCAAATACACGATCAACCCCGCCATTACCCACGGCATTAGCGATGAGGTGGGTTCGGTGGAAGTGGGAAAATTGGCGGATCTCTGCCTCTGGAAACCGGCGTTTTTTGGTGTGAAACCCCAGTTAATCCTCAAAGGGGGGTTCATTGCCTATGCCCAAATGGGCGACCCCAACGCCAGCATCCCCACCCCCGAACCCGTCCATATGCGCCCCATGTTTGGCAGTTTTGGCCGGGCCATGGCCCCCACCTGCTTAACGTTTCTTTCCCAGGAGGCGATCGCCGCTGGCATCCCCGCTCAAATCGGCCTCCAAAAAGGGGTCTATGGGGTGCGCAATACCCGCACCATCACCAAGGCCACCATGAAACTCAACGACTATCAACCCCGCATCGAAGTTGATCCCGAAACCTACGAAGTCCGCGCCGATGGGGAATTGCTCACCTGTGAACCCGCCACCGTCCTGCCCATGGCCCAGCGCTATTTCCTCTTTTAGGCAAAAAAAATCATCCCCCAAGGAGGATGATCTTACCCAGCAACAGGAAATCTGTGGATGCGCAAAATGAGGGCGCAAAATAAGGGCGAAAGAGGGCGAAAGAGGGCGAAAAATTTTTCGCCCCTACTAGGGCCTGTCATCAGTTAAGCCAAACAACAAAGGCTGCCAGGTAGATAGCCCCCAAAAAGTTGCGTGCCGTTTTGTCATAACGAGTGGCAATGGCACGATACTGCTTGAGTCGAGCGAAGAAA